>SAMEA104315426__coassemble_211_pt1 | contig 57756 bp, 49 predicted proteins | sample SAMEA104315426__metabat2_high_PE_039 | metagenome-assembled genome bin SAMEA104315426 (sample SAMEA104315426) | gut metagenome | biome: Monkey gut; feature: monkey-associated habitat; material: faeces | place: China | collected 2013 | reverse complement strand
ACAGATATATGACAATCGAACAGGAGATTAAGCTGCAGGTTGAGGCCCGGACAAACGAAAGACTAAACGAAAAACTTAATGAAAAACTTGACGAATCAAAACTTGAAATTGCCAAAAATTTGCTTAAAATAAACATTTCGCCTGAACAAATTGCCATGGCTACAGGTCTTCCTTTGGAACAGATTATGAAGTTAAAAACTGGCGAAATCTAAATTTTTTATTATAGTTTTAAAACAAAAACACCAGTTTTCTAAATACAGAAAACTGGTGTTTTTTTTTGTCGATCCTCCCCATACTAAACATTGAACAGGTTTATCTGTTCTGCAATTTCGCTTATGCTGTTCAGTTGTTTTCCGATTGCCGTTGACTGGCCCGAAGATAAGGTGTTGAGTGAATTTAAGAAAAAGCTACCCCGGATGCGCAGGACGCAGTCGACCGCAGGCTTTAGCCGAGGACGATGAGCGTGAGCGAATCCGGAGCAGCCGGATAAGACGATAAAATATGGTTCTAAAAAAATTCTTTGGTTGTCCAAAATGACATTTTGTGTTAAATTGTCAAGATAATGAACACTTTAGTTGCTTTGTGCGCAATTGGCGCGGAAAAAATTCTTGGAAATGAAATTAAACTCTTGGGCTACAGACTTGCTGGAAATGCTCCTGGACGCGTTTTTTTTGAAGGCGATGATGACGCTCTTTTTAGGGCGAACCTTTGCCTGCGAACTGCCGACCGCGTTTATCTTTTAATGGCTCGTTACAAGGCTGAAGATTTTGATCAGCTTTTTGACGGCGTTTATTCTGTAAACTGGCAGGATTTTTTTAAGAAAGATACAAAAGTTACGGTTGATAAAGTTCGTTCGTATAAATCAAGACTGAATTCTGAGCATTCTGTGCAGGGAATGGTTCAAAAAGCGATTTACAAAAAACTCGGCGACAGATGGAATATGTCGTCTTTGCCGGAAACTGGCGAAAAAAGCGATGTCCGCGTTTATCTGGACAATGACGAAGCGTTGATTTTGCTGGATTTGAGCGGATTGCCCTTGCATAAGCGCGGTTATCGTACTGACGGCGGAATGGCTCCTTTGCGTGAAACTACCGCTGCCGTTCTTTTGCAGATGAGCATGTGGAAGAGAAAAATTCCTTTTCACGATCCATTCTGTGGTTCAGGAACCTTGCCAATCGAAGCAACACTTTTTGCTTTTAACGTTGCGCCTGGTTTTGGCCGGAGATTTGCTTTGGAAAATCTTCCGATTTTTAACCGTGAACGTGCAATCGAAATAAAAAATGCTGAAGCGGCAAAAATCCGCACCGACGTCGAGGTTCGCATTACAGGAACGGATATTGACCCTTCTGCCGTTGAGCGGGCCCGTTTAAATGCTGAGCATGCCTGCGTAACTGCCGGCCGTGCGCTTAAGGCGATTGGCGTTGATGCACATTTGTGGCGTCCAGATTTTCAGGTGAGCGATTTTAAGGATATTGAAGCTCCTTACGAAAACGGAATGATAATCTGTAATCCGCCGTATGGCGAGCGTCTTGGTGACGAGCAGCAGGCCGCGGAACTTTATTCAAGCATGAAAAGTCTTTTTGAAGATTTTAAGGGCTGGCAGATTGGCGTAATAACCGCGCACAAAGAGTTTCAGGAAAATGTTGGCCGTTACGCTACGACATTAAAAAGCATAAAATCTGGAAACTTGGACACGACTTTCTATCTTTACAACGGAACAGAAAAAGAAAAAAAACGTGGTGTTCGTCCAGTGGATTTTAATTCGGACAGAAAAAAATCTGGAGAATGGAAAAACAGTCCAAAAAAACAGAATAAAAAGTCTTTTGCTCCACGCGAACGCAAAAATGAAAATTCAGACAAGGAATATTTTTAATGGCTATTGTTGTTGAACACGAAAAAAGAAAAAGGGAAATTCTCGAAAAAGCGATGGAACTTTTTTGTCGTGATGGATATGAAGACGTTACCTTTCAAAAAATTGCGGATGCCTGCGGAATTACGCGCACAACGCTCTACATTTATTTTGGAAGCAAACACGAAATTTTCAATTTCAGCATAAAGCAGTTGTCTTCGGATTTGGAAGTAAAATTTTTAAAAATCATAAAAGACCATTCTATAACGGCAGAAGACTGTCTTCGGAAAATTACTTCTCATGCAATCGACGCCTGTGTCGAAAACAAGACTCTGTTTGAAATTCTGGTTCCATATCTTACAGGGCTTTATAAAACCGGTGATGATGTTTACGAAAGGGTTCGCCGCCGCACAATCCGCATAAACCACCTTTTGAGCATGATGATTGTTCGTGGTCAAAAAAATGGCGAATTTAGAAAATTTAGCGTAAAAACTGCAAACGATTTAATTTTTGGCTTGATTATTGAATCAGTTTTTAAAATGGCAGTTCTTCATAATGCGGAAGTTGACAATATAAAGGCAAGCCTGAATCTTGCAATCGACGGACTTTTGGCAGAACGACCGGAAAACTAAAAATGACAGAAAATTCACAAAACTCTCAAAAAAAAGAACCGTTTTATTTGAACGGACTGCATTTTGGATGCCAGCGATGTTCATTTTGCTGCGGACATTCTCCTGGATTTGTTTATCTTTCGGAACGCGATTTAAAGGCTTTGTGCAGTTTAAAAAAACTGTCTGTAAAGGATTTTGTCGAACAGTATTGCCGGTGGGCAGATTATTACTACGGAACTCAGGTTCTTGCGCTCAAAGAACAAAAAAATTACGACTGCATCCTGTGGAATAGCGGCTGTTCCTGTTACGAGGCGCGGCCTGTTCAGTGTTCGACCTGGCCGTTCTGGAGCTGGATGATTGAATCAAAAGAAAGTTGGGAAGACTGCGCTAAAGAATGTCCCGGAATGAACAAGGGACGGCTCTGGACTTTTGACGAAATTGAAGAAAACCGGATTGCCTACGAAAAAAATGTTCCGATTCACAAAGAAGAAGTTTTAAAAATTATTGAAGAAGAATCTCAACTGTAAGTTTTTATAATTTCGTCTGCAACAGCAATTCGCTTCATGCTGCGGTCCATTGCCTGTTTTTCGAGAAAACGGTGGGCTTCCTGTTCCGACATTTCTTTATTCTGCATTAAAAGCATTTTTGCCCGGTTTACAATGCGGATTTCTTCCATCTTTTCCTTAAGTTTAATCGTCTGGCTCGAAAGAAAGTGAACCTTGTACTGAACAGCAATCGCAATTTTTATCATATTGTAAAAATAGAACTGGTCAAAAGGCGACGTTATTGTAAGAATTCCGTAAGGCTCAACCCTGTAGCTCAGCTGGTCAAAAAACTGTGTTGGCGCAAGAAGCAGGATTGTGCTTGTGCAGGAAGAAATATCAACGGCAAAATCGGTTCCTTCACCGTCAGCAAAATCAACAATTACAATGTTAAAAACCCGTTCAGTGCAGAGCCGGCGGGCCTCGTTAAAATCTTCTGCCAAAATTACATCGAACATTGGCGGAACAAGCATCGCGCTTATTAGAGTCGAAGTTTTTATGTCTTTTGTCACAACTAGAACGCTGTGTATATCTGATGCCATAAGCTTAGAATTTTATGATTTGTTTAATAAATTCACTTTCTTCTGCAAGTTTTCGGGCTTCGGCCAAACTGAGAGGAATTGTCCTGTAATTTTTTGTCCGTTCTTCGTAGTCTTTTTTATCTTCTGCATAAGACTGAAAAAGGTTTTCTTGAACAGCAGGCTCTGGAACGAGATTTTTTTTGATCCCGTCGAGGGCCGCGTAAATTAAAAGTGTAAAGGCGAGATAAATATTGCATTCGCTGTCGGAAGAACGAATCTGGATTTTTCCGTTCGGATGCTTTGAAGGAACGCGGATTGCGCAGGAACGGTTTTGAGTTCCCCAGCAGATAAATTTTGGCGCTTTTGACTGTCCGATTCTTGAGTAAGATTCTTCGGAAGGATTTAAGAAATATGTAATTTCTGACAAGTGCGCAAGAATTCCTGCCATAATCGCAGGCATTTTTTCTTCTTTATTTGCCGAAATATTGATGTGCATGCCGTTTCCTGGATAAACAGAAAGCGGTTTTGGCGAAAAATCAGCGTAAAGACCATTTGAAGCGGCCTTTGTGCGAACAATCCACTTAAAAGTCGAAGCATTGTCGGCAGCTGTTTCAGCATCGGAAGCGCGGAAATCAATTTCGTTTTGGCCCGGACCTTCTTCGTGATGGCTGAATTCCGGAGTAATTCCCATCTGTTCGAGGGTAAAATCAATTTCGCGCCGAATATTTTCGCCTTTGTCTTCCGGAGCAATGTCCATGTATCCGGCGTTATCGAAAGGAATTTTTGTATTGCGGCCGTTTTCGTCGAGTTTAAAAAGGTAGAATTCAAATTCAGTGCCAAATTTAAATTCAATACCGAATTCGTCCTTTGCCTTTTTTACAGCCTGTTTTAAAATATGGCGGCAGTCTTTTTCGTAAGGAGTTCCGTCAGGATATTTAATGTCGCAGAACATACGGACAACTTTTCCGGTTGAAGGACGCCATGGAATCACAGACAGTGTAGAAGGGTCAGGATGCAAGAACAAATCCGAAGAATGAGCCTCCTGAAAACCAGGAATTGCCGAAGCGTCAAAAGAAATTCCTTCCTTAAAGGCGCGGGGCAGTTCGCCGGCCATAATCGAAACATTGCGCTGTTTTCCAGAAAGATCAAAATAGGCAAGACGAATAAATTTTACATCTTCCTCATTCACGTAGTCGATAACTTCAGATTCCATATACATATCGAAAACTCCATCGGCAGATAAAAAAATAGCCAAAAAAATTATAAAGGAATCAATTTGTTTGTTCAATTTTAAAATTTTACAAACAAAAAATAAAAAATTGTTTAAAATGCACAAAAAAATAGCAGGGCGGCTTTTTACTTCGCTTTGCTGCGTAAAAACCGGGCTATCCACAGTTCCGCTTCCGCTCCATTCCAAAGCGAAAGATTAAAAAACAGGCAAAAATCGCTTTGGAACGCTGCGCGCTGTTCCTATCCCTGCCGCAAAAAAAATCTCTCAAAAAGCAAATAACATCTTTATTTAATTCCTAATTTTCTGTTAGAATAAATCCATCGGGGCTGTAGCTCACCTGGCTAGAGCGTTGCAATGGCATTGCAAAGGTAGTCGGTTCAAGTCCGATCAGCTCCAAAAAAAGCAAGAAAATGTTTTTTGCTAGAGAAATTAAATTAAAAAAAGTAAAAAATAACGAACCGACTACGTGAGAGGTATTTAAAAATGGAAATCGAAACAAAATGTCTGCATTCAGGTTATGAACCAAAAAACGGCGAACCTAGAATGATTCCAATTATTCAGAGTACAACTTTTAAATACGATTCAAGCGAAGAAATGGGCAAACTTTTTGATTTAAAGGCAAACGGTTATTTCTATTCACGCTTACAGAATCCAACCTGCGACATGGTTGCTGCAAAAATTGCCGCTCTCGAAGGTGGAACTGCCGCAATGCTTACAGGTTCCGGACAGGCTGCAAATTTTCTTTCGGTTTTTAACCTTGCAAACGTTGGCGACCACGTAATCGCTTCTTCTGCAATTTACGGCGGAAGTTTTAATCTTTTCAATGTGACAATGCGAAAAATGGGCATCGAGTTTACTTTTGTAAATCCAGACTGTACAGACGAAGAACTCGAAGCTGCATACAAACCAAATACAAAAGCTGTTTTTGGAGAAACAATTGCAAATCCAGCGCTGATTGTTTTTGACATTGAACGTTTTGCAAAATCTGCCCATAAACATGGAGTTCCGCTTATTGTTGACAATACCTTTGCAACTCCGATAAATTGCCGTCCTTTTGAATTTGGAGCGGACATTGTAACTCATTCAACTACAAAATATATGGACGGACATGATGCTACAGTTGGCGGAGTAATAGTTGATCACGGTCAATTTGACTGGATGGCGCATGCGGATAAATTCCCGGGATTGTGCACTCCGGACGAAAGTTATCATGGAATTACTTACGCCGAAAGGTTTGGAAATGCCGGAGCTTTTATTACAAAAGCAACAGCCCAGTTGATGCGCGACTTTGGAATGGTTCAGGCGCCGGTAAATGCTTATATGCTCAATCTTGGACTTGAATCGTTGCCGGTTAGAATCGAAAGACACTGTTCAAATGCTCAAAAAATCGCCGAATTCCTTGAAAAGAACGAAAAAGTAGCATGGGTAAATTATCCGGGACTTCCAGGAAACAAATATTACGAACGTGCAAAAAAATATATGCCGAATGGAACTTGCGGAGTAATCAGTTTTGGAGTAAAAGGTGGCCGTAAAAATGCAGAAAAATTTATGGCAGGACTAAAACTCGGAATGATTGCAACCCATGTTGCCGACGCAAGAACTTGTTGTCTGCACCCTGCAAGTTCAACCCACAGACAGATGAGCGAAGAGGAATTGAACGCTGCCGGAGTTCCATCCGATTTGGTAAGGCTTTCTGTCGGTCTTGAAAATGTAGACGATTTAATCGCGGATATCTCAGAAGCGTTAAAATCTGTATAAAAAACAAGGTTTGGGTTGCTTTTAGAAACCATTTGTCCAACGTTTTGAAAGTTTAATTTTTACGTTGAAATATCGGAATAAAAATATTATTCTGCTTATATGAACATTTTTGCACTTTTAGCCCTGAGTTTCCTCCCGTTAGTTGTGGTCTTTTTTCTTTTTGTGATTTTAGTTCCGGGGCAAAAAAAAGTTCGATATGGAATTTTAGCCTGTATTCTCGGGCTTTTTGCTGTTGTACCGACATCGCTTGTTCAGCATTTTATTTTAAATTTGCCGATTTTTACAGCGAGCACAGTTGTAAATCTTCTTGTTACGGCAATAATTTTTAATGGCCTTATAGAAGAGTCCGTAAAAATGTTTTTTTTGTCGTTTTTGCCTTTTAAAAAACTTAATCTTTCATTTTATTTTTGTTGCGCTCTTCTTGCAGGAATGACTTTGGGCAGTTTTGAATCCATAATTTACGTCGTAAAAAAAATCAGTGGTGCCGCCGAGCCTCTTGGAACTCAGGCTGTGCTGAATTTGTTAGTTGCAAGGGCTTTTACAAGCGTGCTGATCCACACATTTTGCGCAGGATTAAGCGGACTTTATCTGTGGATGTTCAAGAAAAAACAGACACACGTACTGCCTTTTGTCTGGGCCGTACTTTTACACGGCGTCTACAATTTTTTTGCCGGTTTTTCAAACAATTTTTATTGGTTTGCCGTCATAGCAATCCTTTTTGCAATATTAGAGTGCAGAATTTGGTACAAATACAACAATTTAAGCGATACAGGGGTTGACATAAAGCGCTATTGAATATAGACTATTTGAACACGACGCGGGGTAGAGCAGTTGGCAGCTCGTCGGGCTCATAACCCGGAGGCCGCAGGTTCGAGTCCTGCCCCCGCTATAACAGACCACTCAGAAATGAGTGGTTTTTTGTTTTTTAAATAGAATTAACTGAAGTCAATAAAGTAGGGCTTAGCGTGAGACAAATTACTAATTTAAGTAAATGCTCTAAGTAAGAGATTTACGGTTTTAGTGAGGTGAATATGGCTAAGCCTTATTTAATTTTTAAAGCCCATGCTGGCTTTTATTACGCTCAAATCCGTCTTGCAGACGGAAGTCTTTCAAGCAACAAATCTACTGGATGCAGAAACCGAACAGAAGCTGAACGCACCGTCATGGAATGGATTGTCACTGGCAATATTCCTGCCCGTGTTGGTTCAAAAGACAGCAAGGTTAAGAGCATTGATAAGATTCGTTTATTCAATGATTTACGGACCGCTGAGTTAGATTCTGATGATATCAACAACATCATCAAGATTCTGAAGGAGAGAAAGTATCTTTATTCTGCCGTTGCATCAACTTCAAAAGGCAGCATCCCGATTGAAGACTTCCTCGAAAACTTCTGGGATTATGACAAATCCCCTTATGTAAAAGAAAAGCTTGGAAAGAAGCAGTCTATCCATCGTCAGTACTGCGCTACCCTTTTGAGCAGAACCCGCCTTTACTGGATTCCTCGACTTGCTGGAAAATGCGTTGCTGAAATTACTCGTAAAGATGTAGATGCATTCTTCTCCAGCGATGAAGCACAGAAACTTGCATCTAAAACAATAAACTCAATTATCGAGACAATCACTATTCCGCTCAAATGGGCTTATTACAATGAACTTACACAGAACAATTGCTTTGATGGAATTATCAAATGTTCTAATCAGAGTAAGGAACGTAAAGTTATCGACATGGACACCGCAAACCGCCTGATGGAACTTGAATGGGATAATGATGAAGCTAAGATTGCAAATGAGCTTGCAATGCACACAGGAATGCGTGCCGGAGAAATCCAGGCCCTTACTGTTGATGATTTAGGTGAAGATGAAATCTACGTTCGCCGCAGCTGGTCCAAATATGATGGCCTCAAATGTTGTAAAAACGGCGAAGAACGCTCTGTCCCGATTCCTATTTCCCATCAGCTTTATCTGAAACTTAAGATGCTCGCAGATTTTAATCCTCACGGAAACGGATTCATTTTCAACAGCACTATAAAAGACAAGCCAATGGACAGTAAGCAGTTCAACAAATACTTAAAACGAGCACTTGCTGAAATTGGCTATGCAGATTCAAAAGATATCTGCTTCCACTCCTGGAGACATTTCTTCATTGCCCGTATGCTCGATTATGTTCAGGACAAACGTTACGTTATGGCTCTTTCCGGTCATAAGACTGAAGCCATGCTTAATCACTACGGAGCACACTTTGAAGATGAAAAGGTTATTGATTTGACCCGCAATGTTATGAAGAAGGTCTTTATCGACCAGAAAGAAGACGAAGAGACAATCAACATGCTGAATCAGAAACTTGAAGAGTTGAACAAGGAAATCGCTTAAAACACAGGAGAAATGAAAATGAGATTATTTGGAAATACGATAAAAAAGGCTAACGATAAAGACAATGCAAAAATTAAAATTAAGATGGTGGAAGTTTCACAGCTGAGATTTGACAGAGACTTCAAGAATGTATTCCAGCAAGAAAATGATAAGGTGGCTGAAATTGCGAATGATATGCGGACCAATGGATTTGATAAGTCCAGACCGATTATCGTAACTGAGGCTTATATTATTGTCGATGGACATTCACGTTTTATGGCGGCTAAGAAAGCGGGGCTCGAAAAGGTTCCTGTTATCATCAAAAAGTTTGATAGCCGTGATGAAACGATTGAGTATGAGTATAAGATGCAGCTCAACTCACGGCGTTTGACTGATGGAGAGTATTTTGCAGCATTCTTGAAGCTCGATGAAATCAGACGTTCAAATCCTAATGCTCAAGGATCTTCTGATGAGGCAATCGGACGACAGCTTAATAAGTCAGCTCGCCAGGTTTGTAAAATGCGTGAAATTGCAAAGAAGGCGGATGCTTCACTTCTGGAAAAAATTCAGAACGGAAATGTTTCGATAAGCAAAGCCCATGAAATGATTAAGGCAGCGGAGGCCAGAAAGAAAGCTGGAGTTATCGAAGAAGTTGCTGATGAAAAATCTTCTAATACTGGCAAAGGCATCAACTCTGATTCATTCAAGCTTGGTGTTTTGTTTGTTTTGTCAGAACTTGAAAAAGGTCGGAAGAAAAGTCAGATTCTGAAGGATAAGCGGATTGCTAAACTGAAGCTTGGAGAATTGAATCTTTCTGAAGAAGATGCAGCACGAATATCACAAAGATTTGGAATTGCTTAATTCTAACTCGGGATCTAACTCGATTTACCGAGTTAAAACGTATTATAATCGAATTAAAAGGGAAATATTATGAGAACAATACCTGTAAAAAAAGACCTTTTTACTGAGTTTAAATCAGATACAAAGGAAAAAAATGGATTACCAGACTCTGAATTAATTGAAGCCGTAGTTGGGATGGCTAATGCTGAAGGCGGTATAATTTATGTTGGAGTTGAAGACAATGGAGATATAACTGGACTTACAAAACAGCATAAAGATTCTATTGGTGTAATGGCTTTAATTGCAAACAGCACGGTTCCGTCAATTTCAACAAGGGCTGAAGTAATAACTGAAGAGAAAATAGATATACTCCAAATTGAAGTTCCAAAAGCAAGAACAGTTACAGCAACTTCAAGCGGAAAAACCTTTCGTCGCAGATTAAAATTTGACGGTTCGCCTGAAGCAGTTCCCTTGTTCCCATATGAAATTCCAAGCCGATTATCAGAATTAAGTCTGCTTGATTTTTCTGCACAGCCAGTAGAAGGCGCAACAGAAGAAGATTTAGATATTCTGGAATTTGAACATCTTAGAAGTATTGTAAAAAACAACCCTGGAAGTGATAAATCTTTGCTTGAATTAAATCAGGAAGATTTTTATAAAGCATTACATTTTATCGTAGAAGAAAATGGAAAAATAATTCCTACCGTAACTGGTTTGCTTTTTCTTGGGAAAACAGAAAGTTTAAAACGCTTTATGCCAACCTACAGAGCATCATTTCAAGTTTTATCAGGAACAAATGTAAAAATAAACGAGATTTCAAACGAACCTGTAGGTAAAATTTTTGAAAGATTTTCCACATACTTTACAGCCTGGAATCCTGAGAAAGAAATGGAGTACGGTCTTTTCCGAATTCCTGTTCCAGAGTTCACCCTTGCAGCATTCCGCGAAGGTTTATTAAATGCTTTTGGTCATCGTGATTATACAAAGTTAGGCCAAGTCAGAGTGTTAATCGATGATGAAGGAATGACAATTTCTAGCCAGGGAGGATTTATCGAAGGAGTAAATGCCGAAAACCTGATTTCCGTTGAACCTCATGGCAGAAACCCTTGTTTATCGGATGTATTAAAACGAACTGGTATGGTTGAAAAAACTGGCCGTGGCATCGATAGAATTTATGAAGGTTCAATTCTTTATGGACGCCCTTGGCCTGATTATTCAGAAAGTACATCATCTATAGTAAAACTTTTTGTACCACGAGCGAATCCAGACATGCAGTTTACAAAAATGATTGCAGATGAACAGAATAGAAGAGACCGCCCTCTTTCAATAAATGCGCTGATGATTCTTTCTACCATTCGCAGTGAACGCAGAGTAAATATAGAAAGATTAAGTGAAGTTGTCCATCTTAATAAAACTCGTACAATTACCACAATAGAAAATCTTGTTGAAGCCGGACTTGTAGAAGCAATTGGAAATGGAGCTCATCGTTCTTACATTCTGAGTGCAAAAGTTTATAAGCAGAATAACGAAAGTGCAAAATATGTTAGACAGACGGACATCGATGCAGTTCGCTATCCAGAACTGATTCTTAAACTTGCTAAGCAGCAGGATGGAATAATTACAAAGGAAGATGTAATGGATTTACTAAAGCTTACAAGTGACCAGGCTTATTCGCAAATTAAAAAGTTACTTGCTGAAGGAAAACTTGTTCCTAACCAAAAAGGAAAGTATGCAAATTACAAAATAAAGGAATAAACTTCAAAGGCTTTCGATTCTGCTATGCAGTTTTGAAAGCCGCTTTTCTTTTACTTCAAACTTCTTTCAAAACAATCGAAATAAGAGGATTTGAGGAAATCTTTTAAACGCAAAGTTGCGTTCATTAGATTTCAGAAAAATCTTGCTGAATTGCGGCGGGTGTTATTAAATTTATATAGTGTCGTTGTTTGACACTTTTGCGGTGTATAATATATGAAACTGTGGAGGATTCTGAATGATTTGGCTTGTAAAAACTAGAGAAAAAGCTATATCTGATGGAGCAAAAAATCTTTATGTATATCTGAAAGACTGCATGGAACCAGCTGAAAAATATATAAAACACATAAAATCAAAGAAATTAACACCAGATATACTTAAAGATGCAGAATTTCACTTGTATCAGCTTATGGAAATATATGTAAGTTGTAAAATAGTCGCAAGATGGCTTTGCTTGAAAACAAAATCAGAACAGTTAGATTTTTTTCATCATTTAACAGATGTAAGAGACTTAAAAGAAATTTGTGATTTTTCAGATTCTTATTGTTCACAATTTGAGTATAATTCTTTTTCTAATCAAATGAGAAAAAGGATAGCAGCACTTTATGATGAAAACATCAATGATGTAAAGAAAGCATTTCAAGAATGTGTATCAACTTTTAATTCACAAGTATTTGAAAACGGATTAACTGAATCAGATGCCATTACAAGCATGATTTCCTTTTACATTAATCAAGGTGTTTGGACTGCTTTAAGAATAATTCCTACAAGATTATGTACGTATGAAAAAATTATTTTTCAAGGTCAGGAAAGATTAAATTTTGATTACATTTCTAATTATATAATGACTTTTGACAAAAAGTTTGTGGTTAAACCTATCTATAACAATTTACAATTCTATAATGAATCAGCCAGAGATTGCTTTATATTTTTATTAACATTGGCAAAGAAATTATATGATTCAAATATTGAAGACAAACTTGAAGTACTTCAATCAGATATTGAAGCTTTGAAAAAAGTTCAAAATAATTTTTTTACAGAACAGCGAAATTTAAATGAACAATTCCGAGAATATATATTTCAAAAAAAGCAGGGAGATAAAATAACCTACTATATGTCGCTTCCTCAAAATGAATTGATAAAACTATTTTATCAGATTTATGAAGTTCCCAATAATTTCCTCGATATCATTCAGACATATCCATTTGAAGATAAAATCATCTTAAATGAGAACTTTCGAATCGCAGATGGATTTCAGGCTTTACTTATTACCTATCTTGATAGGAAAGTTGTTGGAAAAAAGGATATGGCTTTACTAAAAATACTTTTCCATATAACTGCAAAAAATCCACAACCAGCAAAAGTAAAATATGTCGATAGACTTGATAATTTCAATGATTTCATAAAAAAATATGCAAAGTAGATACCTAAGTTAGGTACTTAGTCAGATTCTTTTTTCTCAACTCTCTCATAAAATCTTAGATAGTTTTAGCAAAGGAGTGTTACTCCTTCATAAAGCTAGCTTGCACTATCTGAGTTCCACATTCGCGATACTGGAACTCGCAAGGAGTTTCAGTAATGAAACCAACAACCTATGCCATCACGGAATGGCCCGAAAAAAAACTTTTTACTCGCCAGGAAACAGCTCAGATATTGGGAATCGGTCTGTCTACACTCGACTCTCTCATCTCGTACTCAGAATTACCACGTACGATAATTCACAAGCGTGTGCTCGTACATCGCAAGGATTTGGAAAATTACATTTCTGCTTGCAGAACAAATGTATTCGGAGGTAGCAAATGAGCGAGGATGTATTAATCCAGTTGTTGCAGGATATAAATCGTGAAAATGTACGCTTCGGCACTGTTGAAGTTTCTTTTACATTCCACGACGGTCGCCCTACAAGTTACGAGCTTACAACTCATCGCCGCAGGAACATTGATTCGCTTACTAAATCATCTGACCACCACTTAAAGGAAGCTGCAGATGGATATAGAAAGCGATAAGGAAAAGAAACAGATTCGCTTTATTATCGTTCCTGATTTTATTATTGACAATTCAGATATTCCAGATGGTGAAAAACTGTTATTCGGCGAAATAGCATCTAACTCCTTGGAAAAGGGCTTCTGCTGGTTTTCTAACAAGCATCTTATGGAACGTTTTCATATTGGAGAACGAACTGCTTCAAGATGGGTAAATGACCTGAGAAAGAAAGGTTATATCACAATTAATATTGTGAAAAGGAAAAACTCAGAAGAAGTAGATGAAAGACAGATAAAAGTCGATACAACAAAACCTATTCTAGCTGAATATATGAACTGGTATCGCCAAAAACGGCAACAAGGTATAGCCAATAATGGCCAGAACCCTCCTGCCAAAAATGGCGTAGTTAATAATAAAGAGTTGAATAATAAAGATGTAATAGATTTAAAGGATATAACCAATGTTCTTTTAAGTACTGAAGAATATCAAAGCCTTGTTAATGAGTTTTGTAAGCAAAAGTTTGAATCTGGTCTTGTTAACTATTCAAATTGGAAACAGAAAGTTAATGCTCATCCAAAATCAGACTTTGATTCACTAAAAAAATGGCTAAGTAAAGCAAATACCAATTATAAAGGTCGAGTAAGTTCTGTAAAAGAAACCGGAGCCGATGAAGTGACCGACGAAATGCTTGCTAACTTGCCATTCTGATGGAGATTTTATGAATGAAATAAAAAAAATTAATCTGTTTCCGTTTTTGTCTACTCTTGAAGCAAAACTGGAAAGAGATGAATGGATTAAGCAGAGAGAAAAAGAACTTGCAGAACAGGCGGAAAAAGAAGCTGCTTATCAGATGCAGAAAAATGTGGAATCAAGTGGTGTTCCTCGCCGTTATTGGCATGTAGATTTTGATACTTACATTTCAAGAAATGAAAAGGACTCAAAAAACCTTGAAATCATCAAAAAATTTACAAGTCTTGATAACAACGATAAAGTTCTCATTCTTCTTGGTGCGAAAGGACTTGGAAAGACACATCTTGGTTCTGCGATTATTCGTAACTGTGGAGGCAAGTTTATATCAATTGAAGAGCTTATTTTCAAATATGAGTCAGCTCAAGAGTTTCATGCTAAAACAAACCGCGAGGAATTAATGGATTTGTATTCCAGTACAAAAATGCTGGTGATTGATGAAATCGGAGGTTCGATGCAGCAGGAAAAAGAAAACGCTTTGTTGAACTACATTCTTCGCCGTCGTTATGAGAACATGCTTCCTACGGTTTTGATCTCGAACCTCTCTAAGGCGGCGTTGTTGAAAAAACTCGGAGAAGCAGTTTTGGATCGTCTTAAAGAAACATGCATAAGCGTGGAGTTCGATGGCGAAAGTTACAGACCGTCAAAAAGAGACGTAAATCTTTAATCACTAATCATTCACAGAATTATTTTGATTCCGGCCGGGCAAAACTATTCTGCACTAACAGGAGATATTATGAATTTTAATACAATTACTAACTCAATCAAAAATAAGATTGAAAACATTCAGAAAGCAGATCAGAAGAAAAATCTTAAAATCAAAGACATTACTTTGATTCCTGAATTTGAAAAACTTCTGGCAATGGATGATTCTGTCGTAAATGCTATGATTGAATCTATGAAAACCGAGGGCTTTAAGCCAGGACACGAACTGCATATTTGGGCACATGATGGAAAGTACATCCTGATTGACGGACATACCCGCCGCCATTGTGCAATTAAGGCAGGACTTACTTCTGTTCCTTGTATCATCCATCATTTTAATACGCTTGAAGAAGCAAAGAAGTTTGCAATCCGTGAGCAGACTGACAGACGCAATTTAAGTGGAGAAGCATTACTACAGGCCGTTGCTAACTTCAATTTTGAAAAAGGTAAAGGCAATGCCGGAGGTGAACGACTTGAAGAACAGAGACTTTCCCAGGATCAATGGGATGATGATTTTCTTGATAAAAAACGTACCTTTCAAAATGAGAAGGCTATGTTTGAACAAGAAAAAGAAACTTCAAGTCAGAAGGCGGTGAAACAGTATGATGAGTATATGAAATCTGAAAAGTTTCAGAATGCTGACTTTCCAAGCCTTCCTACTCTAGAATCCAAGGAAGGAATCTGGAGTTATCATCTGAGAATCAGACCAGTCTTTGATGCAATTGTTTCTAAGGCTAAACAGTTTTTTGAGCAGATAAAATCACTCAAAAAAAGTCATCATGAAGAACTTCAGAAGCTCAAAGATGAATATCAGGCTGATTTGGAAAAAACAAAAGCTAATGCGGAAGCCGAAAAACTGACTACCGTAAAAACCGAAGTCGAAAAGGCAGTTCTTTCAAAGGCGGCTGAAAAGGATGAAACCATCAATTCCTTGAAAGAGGAAATCCAGAAGGAAAAGACTGAAAAGGAAAAATGGTACACCATGCTTTTCAGAAAGTTCACAATCAAAATCGGCGGAAAACAAGTTGAAGTGAACAAGGGCCTGACTGATGCTTACATTGAAAAAAGCACTCAGTTAGCCGAATGGGAAAACCATGACGGAGATGAGTTTATAACGCTTGGAACCAGCTACAAGAAGTATAGGGTTCATAACTGGAAGGATTATCTGAAAGAAAAGGCCCGCCCGCGAAGCCTTGACTATGACATGAGCCGTTAACTATCATACCTGCTGAAGAGTTTCTGCAATCGCAGCTGTCTCTTCGGCAGGTATTTTGTTAGCGAAACATTTCGCTTTCTGAAAAACCAAGATTTTCGAAGAAAATCCCAGTGTTTGACACCGCAGGTGAGCCAGTACGGTTCTATCAAACCGTAACTCACTACGGGATGATAGCAAGCCATCACCCCTCCATTCGCCACAGGGGCGAAAAAGCCCCTTTTGGATTACCCCGCAGGAAAGGCAACCTTTACCACACCCTATCCCTGAAAATCTTAAAAGTGAAAAGTTTCCCTTTCCCCGCTTTACGATTTTCAACAGCCCGTTTCACTCTGCTGTACCTCCGAGCACCGCCCAGCCGTTGCATTCCTGCCAACATTCTGTTGGATTGACCAGACGTTTCACTTCTGGACTTGGCCCAACGTTTCATCGTTGGAGCACGACCAAGCAGGGCTTGGATTCCTTGATTTATCTCCTGTATGTCCTACAAAAATCAACAAACATATGATATAATAGAATATAAAGTTGATCTCGGAGTTGCAGAATGAGTGACACTCTTCTTCCTGAACAAAAAGCAAGAATCAAAATAGATGAACTTCTCAAAAAAGCAGGATGGGATATTATTTCCCGAAATGAATATTCAGATATTTACAACGCTTGTGCCATAAAAGAAGCGCTCCTTACAGGAAATCTGGAAGCTGATTATCTTCTTTTTGTTGGCGGTAAAGCAATAGGCGTCCTTGAAGCAAAACGAGCAGAAAACAATCTTTCCGTTGATGTTGCTGAATAAGCTCAAAACTATACAAAATCTCTTCCAGATTGGTATCAAACTTGGGCAAATCCTCTGCCTTTTGTATTTCTTTCTAATGGTGAAACATTACTCTTCCGTGATATGTGGGAAGAAGATCCAACATATATTGAACTCAAAAAAATGAAAACCCCTAAAGAGCTGGTTCAGATGGCAGATATACAATCTGAATATGCTGCATTGCCGGCTCTTCCACCCGTTGGAGATAAAGGCCTTCGCCAATGTCAGTTTGATGCAATCAGACAACTTGAACTTTCATTCAAACAAAATGAAAATAAAGCCCTTATTTCACTGGCAACTGGTGCAGGAAAAACTTTTACAGCCTGTACATTTACTTACAGATTCCTTACTTATACTTCTGTTCGTCGAGTTTTATTTCTTGTAGATAGAAACAATCTTGGAAAACAAGCAGAAGGAGAATTCACCACATATAAACTAACCGAAAGTGGAGAAGTATTTAATTCAATTTATTCGGTAAAACGACTAACAAGTATTGATGATATTCAAACTTCAAAAGTTGTTATTTCTACAATTCAAAGATTGTTCTCAGCAATCACCGGACAAACTCTGGCAGCAGTAAATGATGACGATGAAGATGATTATGCCGACTCTCTTTATGATGCAGAAACAGAAGATGAAGTAACCCTTGAAGGAAAGCTCCTTCTTCCTCCTGACTTTTTTGATTTAATTATTGTTGATGAATGCCATCGCTCGATTTATGGTAAATGGCAGAAGGTCCTGAAATATTTTACTAACGCAAAAATCATCGGCCTTACAGCAACTCCAACTCCAGAAGCCGAAGCTTTTTTCAATCATAACTTTGTTTCAAATTATACATTTGAAGATTCTGTTCGCGATGGAGTAAATGTGCCCCCTCGTGTTTATCGTATAAAAACTGAAGTTTCTGAAAAAGGCGGAACAATAAAAGAAGACGAAAAAATCTTTAAAAAATCAAAGTTCACAGGAAAAGCAGAAGTTGTAAAAAATCCACAGGAAGAGCAATATACAACAACTCAACTTGACCGTGCTGTTGTAAATAAAACAGAAATCAAAAAAGTTGTTCAGGCATATAAAGATTCTATTTATACTTCTCTTTATCCGGACCGCTATCCTGACTGGAACTATATTTCTAAAACTCTTTTCTTTGCAAAATCAGATAGTCATGCAGATGATATTATTGAGCAGATAAAAGAAGTATTTGGTAAAGAATTTCCAGATGGGCTTCCAGAACAGTATGTGCAAAAAATCACATATAATGCGGGTAACTCCAACGAACTTATCCGACAGCTTAGAAACAATAAAGAATTTCGTATTGCTGTTACAGTAACTCTTGTAGCAACAGGTACAGATGTAAAACCTCTTGAATGTGTTGTCTTTATGAGAGATGTTGCATCAAGTGTATTGTATACTCAGATGAAAGGTCGAGGCTGCCGTCGTATTAGTGATGACAACTTACAGCTTGTAACTCCGAATGCAATAAGTAAAGACTGCTTCTATGTTATTGATGCAGTAGGTGTAACAGAACATGAACATCATATTCCTCAAATTCATGATGGCGGCGATGAGCCTCCTGTTCCAGTTCCATCCTTGCAAAGACTTCTGGAGCTATTGGCTTTAGGAAATGTTTCAGATGAATATCTGACGCTTCTTTCTAATTATCTTGCTAAATGTCAGAATAAAGGAGAAGCAGAAGATTTAGCAGAATGGGCAGAAATTGCTGGAATAACACTTAAAGATTTTCTTGATAACTTGATCGAAGCTCTTGAACCAGACAACTGTGTAACATTCCAAGCTCTGGCGGAACATAATCAACTTCCGACATCCTAAAAGCGCTTACCACCTTACACAGATATCAATGCTCCAAATACTGAACGAAAGCAGCTTATTTCAAAACTGATTACAAACAACAAAGCTCGCCAAAAGATTCTTGAGATAAATGCTGGCTTTGTTAAGATTCTTATGCCGGGAGAAGATGAACTTACATACACAGGCTTTAGCAAAGAAGAATCAGAAACCTACATAAAAACTTTTGAAAAATACATGGATGATAATAAAGACAAAATAGAAGCCTTAAGAATCATCTATAATGAAGAAGATATTCCTATTTCGCATAAGATGCTTGAAGATTTACAGGCAAATCTTTTAAGAGCAAATGGAATGTATAAACCAAGTTATATCTGGCAAAACTATAAAGTCGTAAAAGCTGATAATTCCATTGTTCCACTGGAATCAAAAAATGAATTGGAAGCACTTACAAATCTTATTCAGATTGCAAGATATGTTTATGGCAAATCAAAAACTCTTACATCACTCTTTAGAGGATGGAGACGAGGATTTAACCTTTATATTACACCACAACACAGATCTTTGAATAATGACCAGATTAAACTTATGGAAGTTATTGCTGAATACATTGTTCAGAATGGTGCAGTAGAACAGACAGACATTTTCAATGGACTTGGTTCAACTTACGCAATTGGTCTGGTTCAAACATTTGGAAAAGAAAATGTAAATACAGAATTATCAAAACTCGCAGGCTTTGTTCTGAGAGATTATACATCTAAGGTAGCATAAAAAATGGCAAAAGCAAAAAAAGAGAAAACACAAAAGTCGGAAGTTAGTTTAACAAAAAAAGTATGGAACATGGCAAATGTTCTTAGTTCTGCAGGTGTTGGTTTTACAGATTACATAACACAGCTCACATATATTCTCTTTCTGAAGATGGATAACGAAAGAGAAGAAATCATAGGAATCCCAAGTACTTTACCAGAAGGTTGCCGCTGGAATGATTTAATCAAAGATAAGAATGGTAAAGAAATTATTGGTGAAGATTTAATCAATAAATATGAAAAGATTCTTGATACATTAAAAAATAAAGACGGACTCGTTGGAGCTATCTTCACAAAAGCAACTAACAAAATTTCACAGGCATCTAAGCTGGAGACTCTTATTGATATGGTTGGTGCCGAAAACTGGTATCTTACAGAAGGAGATCTAAAAGGAGCCATCTACGAAGAAATACTTGAAAGAAATGGTTCAGACTCAAAATCTGGTGCCGGACAATATTTTACATCTCGCTCATTAATTCAGGCAATGGTTGATGTGGTAGATCCTCAGGTTACAGAAACTGTTGCAGACCCAGCTTGTGGAACAGGCGGATTTTTGCTTGCTGCTTTTGAACACATGAAGAAGCAGACAAACGACCAGAAAAAACTAACCGACTTAAAAACAAATAAATTAAGCGGTGCAGATATTACTCCTCTTGTAGTTACTCTTGCCAGTATGAACTTGTATCTTCATGACATCGGTTCAGAAACAACGCCAATAAAATGTATGGACTCCTTGGAAAAACAGCCGGAGCATTTAGTTGATGTAATTCTTGCAAATCCTCCGTTTGGTGAACGCCCGGAAGGCGCTTCAGATATTTCTGCAATGCGAGATGATTTAATTGTTGCTACAAAGAACAACCAGCTGAACTTTTTGCAGCATATGATGAAAATGCTCAAACCAAAAGGACGAGCTGGAATCGTTGTGCCAGATAACGTACTTTTTGAAGATGGTGCTGGAGAAAAAATCCGTAAAGAACTTTTAGCCAATTACAATCTTCATACAATTCTTCGATTACCAACAGGAATATTTTATAAACCTGGTGTAAAAACAAATGTCCTTTTCTTTGAAAATGGAAGTCCTACAAAAGAAATCTGGTATTATGACTATCGAATTGGAATTCATCATACATTAAAAAAAGATCGTATGACCCGAGAAAATCTTCAGGATTTTGTAGACTGTTATTGTTCCGGCCACATGCAAGACAGAAAAGAAACCTGGTCCGAAGAAGAAAATCCAAATGGCCGCTGGAGAAAGTTTAAGGTAGAAGATATTCTTGCCCGTGATAAAACAAGCCTTGATATAAAATGGATTAAAGATGATGAAGAAATTCTTCCTCTTGATGAACTCTTAAAAGGAATAGACCAGAGTCAGGCAGAAATCTCTAAGGCTACAGCAATCCTTAAAGACTTACTAAAAGATGTAAAACACGACATTGCTGAGGATGCTGAATAAATGAATACAAAATACTTAAAGGCAAAAATACTAGACTTAGCAATTCGCGGAAAACTTGTTCCTCAAGATCCTTCTGAAGGTAATGCTGCTGATTTATTACAAAAAATTAGAGATGAAAAAGCAGAACTCATCAAGCAGAAGAAACTTAAGGAAGATAAAAAATCCAGTCTTATTATTAAAGCTGATGATGGAAAATATTATGAACAATTCATAGATGGAAGTTCGATTGATATTGAAGATGAGATTCCATTTGAAATTCCGGAGAATTGGTATTGGTGTAGATTAAGAGAAATAACAACAATTCTTGGTGATGGATTACATGGAACTCCTAAATACAATAAGAATGGAGATTATTATTTTATAAATGGTAATAATCTTGAAAATGGAAAAATCATTATAAAATCTGACACACAAAAAGTTGATGATACAGAATATCAAAAATACAAAAAAGAACTAAATGACAATACAGTCTTGGTATCTATAAACGGAACGATTGGTAACATAGCATTTTATAATAATGAAAAAATAATCTTGGGTAAAAGTGCCTGCTATTTTAATTTAATATCACCTAGTTTTAAAAATTATATTTATTTACTGATAAAAATATCTTTTTTCTTAGTATATGCAACTACTAATGCAACTGGCTCAACTATAAAAAATGTTTCATTAGATACTATGAGAAATTTCCTTTTACCTTTCCCTCCATTATCTGAGCAACAAAGAATCTTCTCCGCCATAGAAAAAGCATTTGAACAAATAGACATAATCGAAAAAAACAAACTCAATCTCAAAATCTACATCAAGCAAACAAAAAGCAAAGTTCTTGATTTAGCAATCCACGGAAAACTCGTAAAACAAAATCCAAGCGAAGGCAACGCTTTTGAACTACTTGAAAAAATCCGCAAAGAAAAATCCAGCTTCATCATCAAAGCAGAAGACGGAAAACACTACGAACAATTTGTCGATGGAAGTCTGAAAGATATTGAAGATGAGATTCCGTTTGAGATTCCTGAGAATTGGTGCTGGTGTAGATTACGAGAAATTTGAAACTGGCAATCTGGATGTACGCCTGATAAATCAAGAAAAGATTTTTATGACAAAGCTGATATTCCCTGGTTAAACTCAGGAGATTTAACTGATGGATATATAGAAAATATTCCTCATTATGTTTCAAGAATTGCCTTCAACGAAAAGAAAATGAAACTCAACGATGCCGGTTCTGTTTGTATTGCAATGTATGGAGCAACAATTGGAAAATTAGGAATTCTGACAAAACCTGCAACAACTAATCAAGCAGTTTTGGTTTGTAATAAATTACACTTATCTGATTCCAAATATTTATTTTATTTTTTGAAATCGCATAAAAAAGAATATATACAAGCAGGATTTGGCGGAGCTCAACCAAATATTTCAAAAGAAAAAGTTGAACCAACTTTATTTCCTCTGCCTCCTTTAGATGAGCAAAAAAGAATCATTGAAAGAATCGAACAAATATTTGAACAATTAGATATATTGGAAAAAGCACTTGGAGAATAAAAAATGAATATTGAAATTAGAAATTGTAGAAACATTGATTCAGGTTCGTTATCTATTCAAGAAAATAAACTAAATATTAAATATGGAATAAACGGGACAGGAAAATCCTCTATAACTACTGCATTAATTGATTATGCATATAAACAAAATATGGATGATTTGTTGCCTTTTAAATATCGCAATATAGAAAATAATGAAATCAAAACCGAAATACTTGGTATACCAGATAATTACACAGTAATGGTATTTAATGAAGATTATATAAATAAATTTGTGTTTCAAAAAGATGAATTATTAAATAATAGTTTTGAAGTTTTTTTTAAAACAGATAAATACGAAGAATTACAAAATAATATAACTGCATTTACAAATAATATCAGTGAATTATTTGTAAAAATCCCAGAGTTATCAGAATTAATTAACGCTTTCGAAGAATTTATTTCAAATTGTCCAGTAACAAAAAAAGGAACAGTATCAGGAAGCAGTACCCTGAAAAAAGGGTTAGGTAATGGTAACAAACTTGAACATATACCATCTGAATTAAAGGTTTATAAAAGTTACCTAAAATCACAATCAAATGTAGAATGGATAGATTGGCAAATAAAGGGAACTGAAAAATTTGGCGAACTTTCATCAAAATGTCCATATTGCGCAATAAAAATGCAAAATAAAACTGTTTCTCGAATTAAAGTTTTGCAAGACAATTATAATAAAACTTATATCAAAAATTTAAATGAAATTATCGGTAGCTTAAACAGAATAAAAATATACTTAAAGAAAGATATTCAATCTGAACTTATAAAAATTGGAAAAAGTATTAATGGTCTTTCTGATCAAGATGAAAACCTTATAAGTGAAATTGTTAACCAAGTTAATCTGTTTTATGAAAATTTAATAAAACTGCGCGATATAACTCTCGAAAAAAAAGAAACTGCAATAGAATTTTACGATTATTTAATGAACTATAAAATTGATTTAACAAAATTTAGTCATTTTAAATCAAAGTATACTACGGATAAAGTAAATAGTATTAATAAAGTGCTAAAAGATGTTCAAAAGCAAAGTAAGTCTTTGTATATTGCCTTATCAAAACAAAAAAGTTATATAAGTGACGTAATTTCTCGATATCAAAGGGAAATAGATGATTTTTTACATTATGCAGGTTTCTCTTATCATGTTGTATTGGAAGAATCAAAAGGTACATCTTCCGTACATTTATTACAAAATGACTATCAAATTTCAGATATCACACAAACTTTCAGCTATGGCGAAAAAAATGCTTTTGCATTAGTTTTGTTCATGTATGACGCTTTAAGTAAAGATCCTAATTTAATAATATTGGATGATCCAATTTCATCTTTTGATGGAAATAAAAAATATGCAATTATACATAGGTTGTTTTTGACAAAAAATACAAAAAGTATTAAGTCATTTAGAGATAAAACTGTTCTTTTATTAACTCATGATATATCAATAGTTGTTGATATTGTTCATACTGGTTATGAATTAGTTAAAAATTTTGTGAGAGCAGATTATCTAGAAAATAAAAATGGTATTTTATCTGAAAAACAGATTGAAAATTCTAATATAGAATCGTATTTAGAAATACTTAAAAAAAATATAGAGAACTCTAGTAATGATATAACTAAATTAGTTTTCTTACGAAAAAGATATGAAATAGAAAATGATTTAAATTTTGAATGGAGCCTTTTATCTTCTTTGTTTCATAAAAGGGGGAAACCAACGAGGAAGACTTCTCGAGATGAGGAGAAACCTCTAGGAGTTAGAAGAACATTATCGGCTGTTTCATCTATTCGCAAAGATATTGAACATTTTAGTTACGAAGAAACATACAAAAAAATTATAGATAATAATTATATGTTTACTTTATTTACGAATGCTAAAAGCAATTATGAAAAACTTCAAATATACAGAATCATAAATAATAAAAATCATGGAAATTCTGTTATAGAAAAATTTATAAATGAATCATTTCATATTGATAATGATTTGTTGTTTCATTTGAATCCACTTGAATATGAAACCGTACCGGATTATATAATCGAAGAATGTAAAAGGGATTTAAAAGACAAATTCAACTTAGGATAAGTTTTAACATTTATATTAATACTTGTTTATTATTTGCAAACAATAAAATATTTTTAAAAGTATAGGAGGAAAAAATGGATAGTATAGATTTAGTAAAAGACTTGTCAATTAATGTAGATTGTTTTTCTTGGGAATGTCCACATTGTAAAAGAATAACTACCATAGATAAACATAATATTCATTTTAGTGATAATTTTTTACTTGAATTGAACGTTGAAGAAGATACTGGCTTTAATGTGCAAACAAAAAACATTATTTGTCCAAATCATCAATGTAAGAATATTTCTATATATGTTTCTGTATTTAAAGCAAAAAGGATATATAGAAATGGATATCATCAGATTACTAATGAACAATTTATTTTTGGAAAGATGTTTTTTCCAGATAAAGATATAAAACAATATCCAGATTATATTCCAGAACCAATTCGAAAAGATTATGAAGAGGCTTGTCAGATTTCTTCACTTAGTCCAAAAGCTTCTGCTACTCTAGCACGACGTTGTATACAAGGAATACTGAGAGATTTCTGGAAAGTAAAACCTGATAATCTAATAAAAGAAATTGAACAAATCAAAGATAAAGTCGATACACAAACATATGAAGCTATTGATTCGGTAAGGCGAATTGGAAACATTGGTGCCCATATGGAGAAAGATATTAATGTAATTATTGATGTAGATGAAAATGAAGCTGAAGTATTGATAAGTTTATTAGATATTTTATTTCAAAACTGGTATATCGAAAAACATAATAGAGAAGAACAATTGAAACGAATAAAAGAAATTGCTGATGCTAAGAACCAACAAAAACATCAATAATATTAAGGTATAAAATTTAAGAATGATTGCATGACATTTTATAAATACAAAACAATTAATGATTTTACTCTCGATTCTCTCAAAAACAAGTACTTTTACTACAGCAGGCAGGAGCAATTAGATGATCCTTTTGATATGTACACACCAGTGGATATTTTAAGAACAGATGAAGAAATCAGGGAATATTTTAGAAGAGATCCAGAACTAGCATCAAAATATACTGTAGATAGTTTTAGGAAAAAACAAGAAGCTTCTGAGTTTGATGAAGACTATCACAAAAAATTTCTAAGAGTAAATCAGATGTTTCATGTTTTAAGCTTAACTTCGCTTAATGATAATGATGCCATGTGGGCATTGTATGCAGATAATTACACTGGAATTGCAATTGGTTATAAAGCTTTAGAGGAATCTAATAATAAATATAGCATCAGCTTAGGACAGAAACGACCGATAAATCAACAGCGAAAATTTTTATTGAAACAAGGAAAAGACAGATTTTTTGAAAATCCTGATTTACGAATTGTCATAAATCCTGTTGAATATGATCTTTCAAAATTAGTAAAATTTACACCACTTTGTACAGATCCTTTAGAAATGCTGGGAAACGTATTTATCAAGAAACCTATCTGGAAATTCGAAAAAGAATATCGTTCAGTAATTGTTTCTCCATGGCATATTATAAATGAATTGAAAATATATTATCCTGATGAAATTCTGTCTGAAATTATCTTTGGATATAGAACAAAAGATGAAAATATTCAACGAATAACTAACTTGATAAAAGAGAATTATAAGAATCAGCAAGAAATACGATTTTATAAATCAATTCCAAATAGAAATAAAATGTCTATAGAATTGCAGGAATTAGTTTGGAGGTAACTATGGAAAAAGAAATAGCAATTTTCAAAACAGACAAGGAAACAATAAATGTAGAAGTACTTTTTGAAGACGAAACAGTCTGGCTCACACAGGAACAGATGGCGCAACTGTTTGAGAAATCAAAATCCACAATAAATGAACATATAAAAAATATCTTTGCTGAAGGGGAACTTGAAGAAAATACAGTGGTAAAGAAATTCGGAAATTCCGAATTTCAGCAGAAAGCACCGTTTTACTACAATCTCGATGTGATAATTTCAGTCGGTTACCGAGTAAAATCTCTTCGCGGTACACAGTTCCGCCAGTGGGCAACAAAACGACTGAATGAATATATCCGCAAAGGTTTTACATTGGATGATAACCGCTTAAAGCAGCTTGGTGGTGGTGACTACTGGAAAGAACTTATGGCCCGCATCCGCGATATCCGTGCCAGTGAAAAAGTTTTTTACCGACAGGTTTTAGATATTTACGCAACAAGCATTGATTACAATCCTTGTTCTGATACTTCAATTCAATTTTTTAAAAAGGTCCAGAATAAGATGCATTTTGCAGTTCATGGACAGACTGCAGCCGAAGTCATTTATAATCGTGCAGATGCAGAAAAAGAGTTCATGGGCTTAAAGATTTTCGAAGGAAACAAGCCTCACTTAAAAGATGCTGTTATTGCAAAAAACTATCTTGATGAAAAAGAACTCCGCGCACTTGGCCAGATTGTCAGCGGATATCTTGATTTTGCAGAACGCCAGGCCGAACGTCAGCAGCCAATGACAATGAAGGACTGGGCAGAACATCTGGATAAAATTCTTACGATGAGTGGTGAACAACTATTACAGGGAAATGGTTCAATTTCTCATGAACAGGCAATAGAGAAGGCAACAACTGAGTACAAAAAATATCAGCAGCGAACTTTAAGCGATGTTGAGAATGACTTCCTGGATTCAATAAAAGAAATTGAAAGTAAGACAAAATAAGCAGTTTAAATTCCGATAATGTGATTTTTACTTAAATTATTGCCAAATTTGAGCAGCGACCGCCGGGTATTTTCGTCAAAAACCCGACGACCAATTTGGTTAAAACTAACTATCGTTAGTATAATGCTTTTAGTAAAATTTCATGTCAAAAATCACCATTTTGAACGGAAAGATACTACAGTTCCGTCCTCTGCAATTAAGGAAAAACATTAAGTAAAAATACGATTTTTCTGAAGTTTTTTGATTGCAAATAATGGAAAATCGTGTAAAATATAAGACAATCTAGAGTAATTTGAAGCGGGAAAGAACTCCCAAGTGCCCCCTCAAAGCCCGGAGGCCACAGGTTCGAGTCCCTTCCCCCGCTATAACAGACCACTCTGTAGCTGCAATGTGATTTTATCACGCATTAAAGATATTAAAGGTTTGAGATTATAGAAACCTGCGTTTTAAGTTCAATTTTGTTCAATTTTTGTTCCAAATATAACTACTTATTCTTTTTTTTGCAGGCATGCGGTTTTTATCTTACGTGAATTTTTTCGTGTAATTTTATATAATTTGACAATGAATAAAAGAAATTCTTTTAACAAATTTTTTTTAGTTGTTTTTTCTTTGTTTTTGTTTTCTTGTAGCGATAATTTATTGGATTCTCCTAAAAGTGAAGGGGACAACGACTCGACAAAGGTTGCGGATTCTATCGACGCGCCTGTGAATTTGACGGCCACGAACGGCGGTTTTAAGGTTATTGATTTAAGCTGGAAGTCTGTACGGGGCGCTAAAAGTTATCTGATCTTTGCTGCGGATTCGCCTTTTGATGAATATGTGCAGATTTGGGAAACTGGCGAAATTTCTTATTCGGTTTCTGTTCCAGCTGGAAAATCTCAATTCTATAAAGTTCAAGCTAAAAATTATAAGGATGTTCTTTCTTCTTTTAGCAATGTGGCTCCTGGTTCAAGTCTGGCAAGACCTGTTATAACCGCGATTGAACAGAATGCTGAAGGAAATTCTGCGAGTGTAAACTGGTGGATGGAAAATTGCACTAATTCAACTTACGCAAATTTGATTCGCTATACGGTAAAAGTTTATTCAGCTGACGGTTCAACTGTTTTAAAAGAAGTTTCTGTGACTGGAAACGAAACTCAGGTAACAATAGAAGGTTTAGAGCCAAAGACAAAATATAATTTTTTGGTGGAAGCCTATATCATTTCTGCACAGACAAATGTTGAATCCAGCGGCATGATTGATTCAGAAACCGCAAGAAAACTGATTCCCGAAGCGCCTGCCAATCTCGAAGTCGGACAGGGCGTTTCTGCTGAAGAAATTTGCCTTAGCTGGGATTGTCCTCAATATGTTGATGTTAGTGCTGGAAACGGAATTTTTGAACAAAGACCGGTTTATTTTAAGATTTACAGAAAAAAAACAGATTCGACCGAAGATTATGTCGAAATTGTTCATTATATCGGTTCTGTTTTGCAAGGCGACAGTTCAAAAAATATCTTTAATTTTGACTGTCTTACACAAACTTGCAGCGACGAAAGGCTTAGAGTTGAAAAATCAACTGAAGATGGAGCCGTTGCTTGCGAAAATTACAAATATGTCGGCAAATCTAAAATTTTTTGGACAGACAAAACCGAACTTGAGCGCGGAATTCAATATTCATATAAAGTTCAGGCTTTTGTTGACGATGTAAAAAAATCAATTAGTTCCGACAAATGTGCGGCAGAAGAAAATGGCTGGCTTATTTCGGTTCCAGTGCTGAGCGTAAAGGACAGCTACATAGTTGACGATTCCGGCTTAAAATACTCAAAAATAATTTTTGGCTTTAACGGCGAATTTGAAAATTTCGGAAAAGACTATTCATATATTTTGGTAGAATCAAAAACTGACTTTTCGGGCGAAAATCTTGTGGAAACGCAGTTTGAATTTGAGAATTTTGAAGAACTTCTTAAAAATGAGCGCATTTTTGAAAATCCGAAGGAGCAAAGCGGATATTACACCTACAAAATTTTTATTGCTCCAACAGAAAATAAAAACCCGGAAAGCGCATATACCCGGGCGAATATTCCCGGAAAATTTGTTGTGACAGATGATTCAATGCTGGTTCCAAAAATTAAAACTTTTGAAGTGATGGACGGTTTTTCTGACAAATTTGAAATTCAGTTCAGTTATATAGAAGAATATGTATATTATCTTTGCTGGATTCCGGTTGTGGATGGAGTTGAGCAGGAACAGCAGTATCTTTCGCTTCAAAAAGACAAGCTTAGCATAAGCGATGCAGAAAATGGCGAAAAAATTGCAAAATTTATTCATGAAGCGCCTGCCGGCGAAAAACGAACCTATATTCTCGAAGTAGAAAATAACAAAATAACTGCGAACAGAGTCTGTCAAAATGTTTCTGAAACTCTCGGTAAAGCAAAACTTTCTAATAAAGAAAAATTTTATGAGAAAATTCAGGTAGAATGGCAAAAAGTTCAAAAAGCCGATGAATATTCTGTAGAAGCGTTTTTTACCGAAATCCCAGAGAATAAAATTTCTGTCGGAGAAGATTCAATTTTGAGCGAAGACGGAAAAACTTTTATTTGCACGATAAATGAACCTTTTGGCTGGAACAATGCGGAAATTTCCGGACAATCTGTCACCGTAAAAATCATTTCAAAAAACACCGGAACTGGAAATTCAACTGAAAGCACGATTGAAGCCTCGACGATGGGACCTGCGCTTGTTGAATTGAATGCTGAAAAAGCGGACAGAAATTCAATGAGCGTAAGCTGGAAAAAAATTGACGGTGCTAAAGGTTATGTCGTAGGACGAGGAAAGTGTGCAGACGGCTTGAGCGGACTTGTGGAATCTGCGGATTCGTACTTTGTAAGTGCCGATGGAACAACTGTAAATATTGAAGGTTCTTTGGTCGAAAAAGAGCGTGTTGAAGTAACTTTAGATAACGGAAGGTTTACTTTGACGGACAAATATGCTGATACGACCGAAAACGAAACTAATCAGATTGCCTACAAAAAAAATCAGTCGGAAATTGTCTGGGGATTGGAATACAAATATTCGGTAATTCCTGTTTTGGAGGAAGATGATTTTGTTTTTGAGGCTGAAAATTCAAAAATTGGGCTTACGAAACAGTCAAAAGTTTTATACGAGAATCTTGATTTTGTAAGCAACGGAACATCTGGTTACGGACTTGATTTAAAAGCTAGCAAAGCCACAGACAACGAAAAAATCCAAATTACATGGAAACAGCCATTTGACGGCAAGTCAAAAATGCCATCGCTTTATATTCGCGAAAGCAAAAACTCTGATGGTTCCTGGGAAAAATATGATAAAGGAAATCTTGTAAGTTCTGACAAAGAGCTTTATCAAACTCAGATTGTTCCGGAAAATTCTTTAGAAGCATACGATTTTCTTGTTGTTTACGAAAGCGCAAGTTCAGAAATTTCGGCAATCCCAGATTCTTTTGAAAAAAAACTAAAAAAAACAATGGCGGAAGAAAGTCCCTTGGAGCAGCAGAATAAAGGATATATTCTTTCGTTAGATAAAATTTACGCAAATTATATTCCGGGTTCGGGCTATACCGAACAAATCAAATGGACCGATTACGATTTCGATAAGCGAAAACTTGGACCTGATTATTACGAACTTCAGGTTTTTAATCCGGACAAGGCCTGCGGCTGGACTACAATCGGAAAAATTGATGTTGATGTAGCCAACAACGATTTTGGAGAAAAAATCGATATTTCCGCATACGAAGATTCTGCAAAAATCAAACGTGTTAACCCAGAAGGGGTTGGAAAGGCTTGGGTAGAAATTGCACCGGTTTTTGACCTGCAAGACGGACAGAATGTTGGCTCTGGCGGAACTAATACGTCTGGAATGTTAAAAGTCTTGCGAAATTTTAAGCATTATTACCGGCTTGTCGCATATAGAAAAATTAGCGAAGAAAAGACCGTAACTGCAAGTGTCGGAAGCGATTTTTCGGTTTATGGATACAGAAATATTACGGACGAAGAATTTGCAAAGAGCGTTTCTCTTGTTCTTGCGGATGCAATATTTCAGTGTGGAATTAGCTCTGGTGGAGAAAAATCTGTTTCTGGAAAGCTTGGAAAATTTACAATCGCTCATAAACCTGCAACTAAAACAGTATGGTGGGGGACAGACGGAGCGGATTATCAGCATATTTTTCAGGGCGGAAGTCCTTCTGACAAGGACAACCCGTTTGCAAGCTGTTTTATATTGAAGTTTAATAAAAGTGAACACAGGTCAGCAGTTGACGGAAAAACACTTTATCATCTTCCAGAAACGGAAATTGATGTAACAACGGAAAACGGCGACAAGACTTATAAATTTTCTATTTCTGTCGGAGCAGCAGGTGATAAAGCCTTGTTAGAATCAGTAAAAACTTCATGGATTTTAACAATCAAAAAAGATGGCAAAGTCGTAAAAAGCATTACAGAAGAAAATAAGGAAAAATTTCTTGAATGGTTCCCTTACGATATTGGAACAAGCCACGGCTCAGAAGAAAAGACATTCAACAGCGCAATTCCGGTTTACCAAAGTCCGTGGTGGGAGAGTCAGGAGAGTCAATGAAGCGAAAATTCTTTATTCTTAAAAATCTAAAAAAAATCTCGCCGTTTTTTGGCATTTTAACTGTTTTTTGTTTTTTTTCGTGTTCGGCATGGTTTCAGGACAAGGTTTCTATGCAGACAGACGGAAAATTTGTCAATCTTGGTGAACTTTTTAAAACCGAAACAAAAATAGAAAGCCTTGATTCTCCTGCACAGGTTTTTGCAAGTCAGGGATTGTATCCAGATTCAATTAAACTTTCCTGGACAGAAGTCGAAAACGCTACAAGTTACAGAATCGAGCGTGCGGTTGTAAAAACGGTCGATCCGAGCGGAAACTGGAATGTTCCTGACGAATCCGAATTCAATTCTTTGGAAATTTACAACGTAAACAATTCGTATACTGACGTGATTTTAAAAGAGCAGATTGAAGAAGACGAATATTTTTATCACTATTTTTATAAAATCTATGCAGAAAATAAAGAAAAAGGTCTTATAAGCGAGGGCTCTGACAACATTTTATCGCAGACCCGCGCAGAAGGCTGGCTTTTTGCTCCTCCGTTAAATCTGGATGCGTCAAAAGGTAAATCAACTTCAAAAATCAAATTGAGCTGGGATTCGGTAAGCGGCGCTTCAAGATACAAAATTTACCGTGGCGAAAACGAAAACAACGTCAGTCTTATAAAAACCGTCTATGGAAATTTAACATCGTTCGATGATTCAATTTCTTCAAAAGACCAGGGAACTGAATTTTATTACAAGGTGACGGCGGTAAATTCCCTGGGAATTGAATCTGCTTTTAGTAAATCGAACATGGGATATTCTTTGGTGGAAGGCGCTCCTGCTGTCAGCGAAAAAGTTGAAGTTGCCGACGGTTTTGGAACAAGTCTCTCAGAATTGAAAATAAAATGGAAGGAAGTCGAAAAAAACTCAGAAACTGCGGTTATAAGATACAATTTGTACAGAACAAGTTCAAAAGATTCGGTTTATAAAAAAATCGGTTCAAATTTGACGGCGACTTCTTACACCGACAAAAGCGTTTCTCCCGGTTTGATTTATTATTATTTTGTGCAGACAGTTTGTCTTGACGAAGGCCTGGAAATAAAAAGCGCCTTTACAGAAAATTCAAATGAGAATTTTGGATTTTTGCTCAGTGCTCCTGCAGAATTGGAAGTTGGCGACGGTTCTAGTTCGGAAAAAGTTATTCTAGTCTGGTCAAAGGCAATTGGCTCTCAGCACAAAAATTTTACCTACAAAATTTATGTGAGCAGCAGGCAGGAAGATTTCTATTCTGAACTTATGAGCGGAATAGAAGGAATTGAAAACGAAAATGGTTATCTTGAATACGAAATTGACAAATATCCGTATTTTAAAATTTCGACCGTAAATTCCGAAGGGCTTGAAAGTTCGCAGAGTTTTGCCGTGGCTCCAATGCCGGCTGCGCCTCAAAATGTAACGGCTTCAAAGACAAGTTTTATGAATTCGGACTTAGCTCCAAATTCAAATAATATTTATCCTGTAAAAATAACCTGGGAAAAACCTGCTCAAGACGAGCCTGCCGGTTATTACGTTTATCGTTCTGCAAAAACCGACAGCGGTTTTAGAAAGTTGAATGAAAATCCCGTAACAGAAACAGAATTTATTGACGACAGCAGCGAAAGTCTTACAAAGGTTGGAGTTCCGTATTTTTATAAGGTTGTTTCGATAAATTCACTTGGACAGGGAAAAAAGAGCAACAATCCACAGGTTGAATACGACGATGCGGTTTTAGAGGGTGGAGACGCGTTCAAAAATATAAAATGTCTTGGTTATGGAGCATTGACACGCGAGCAATGGTTTAGAGAATACAACAAAACCTGTATGAGCAGCCAGAAAAAACTTACTTTAATGCACAAACCAAACGATACGGACAAACTCGGAAGCGAAAGCGTAGAAGGAACAATTTCTGGAACTCTCAGATATACAGCAAAAATTGCGGGACTTGGTGCGGAAATAAAAATGCCTTACACAAATTACGCAGATTTCTGGATAAACAACAATGAAAAACTTGGAGTTTATTTCTGTTTTGAAAGCGGAAGTACGGATACAACTTCGAATATGAGCGGAAACGGAAAAATGTCCGGAACAGTAAAATGCAGCGGAATGTATCCGGGCGAAGCTTATTACGGAAATTTGGAAATTAAGAGCGGTGCTGCTGGCGGCGGAACTTACGGAGTAAAAACCTTCGACCTTGAAGGAAACGAAATTCTTTCATCGGGAGCGGTCGACTGGCTGGTAGGCGAGGAAGGAAGATAAAACTTTGAGAACAGATATTTTTTTTACGGAAAATGTTAATATGCTAAACAGAAGAATGAAAAATATAAAAAAAACACTTGAATGGCTTATTTTTGCAGAATTAGTTTTGCTTTTTGCAGGCTGCTATGTTCCATCTCCTTTATACGGAACCTGGGCAGACAACAACGGAAATAAAATTTCTTTTGTTTCTGACGGAACATTTGTTGCTACGATAACTGATTTAAACACGAAAGAAAAAACTGTAACTCAGGGCGATTATACGGTAATCGACAATGTAATCTGTTTTTCAACGACAGACGGAGTTTCGATAAATACAGAATGGGATATTCGCGGTTCAATGCTGTACATAACCTGGACAAAGGGCGGAATTACAAACGTAATGACACTTTACCATATATCAAAATAAGGCGGAAAAAATGAAAAAATTCGCGTTTGCCTTTATATTGATTTTTAGTGCGTACAGTTTATTTTCTCAAACAAGTGCGGAAAACGAAATAACCGAAAGTGAAGTAACAGAAAGTGAAGAAAATAAAAACTCTTTAGCCAAAGAAAGCACAAAAGAAAAAGTTGAAAAAATTCTTTTGGATGAAGAATTTTATTTTTCGTTTGACAATGGATTTGCACTTTTAAACGTACACAGAATTCAAAAGGAAAGCAAAAACAGCAATTTTGTCTGGCAAGATTCTCTGGCAGGATTGTATTTTACGGCAAAGACAAAAAATTTATCATTATGCAATTTAAAATTCAGAATGGAAGGACTTTATCCGTTTTTGCATCAGTTTAATGGAATGAAGCAATTTGCCAAGCAGACGATTTTGTATGGATTTGATTTCTTCTTAGGACCGTACGAAGAATGGAAGCCGTTTAAGTATTTGACATTCAATTTTGCGCCTGGAATACATTATATGTACCAGTTGAGCGATGAATATCACTTAAATTATTTAGGAATTGCCTTGAACGCAGGAGTGGAATTTCCAGTTTTTGAACGCTGGACATTTTTGCTTGACGGAACATTCAGCTGGGATAACGCAAATTTGGGCACAAACAAAGATATTCAGCCCTTTGACTACAGCTGGCAATGGCAGACAACTCTTGGCGTAAGATATTCAAGAAAGCATTTGAACGGCTTGAACAGATAGAACTATATTTTTATTGCCAAATTTTGCCGCGGCTTTTTTTGATTTCGGAACGGATTTTTTTAAGCTTTAATTTGCGCTCTTTGCTGGCTTTTGTTGGTTTAGTTTTTATTCGTTTTTTTTGAATTGCAAGAGCTTGAATTATGCGGTTTTCTATTCGGGCCAGAGCAATTTGCCGGTTTCGTTCCTGATAGCGTTCTTCATCAACATCTAAAAAAAGACAAAAATCTTTGTTAATTATAGAAGAAAGTTTGGTTTTAAGACGATTTCGTTCGTTTTCGTTTATTCCTTCAAGCAATTCCAATGGCAAAACCAAATGAACTTTAGTATTCACCTTATTAACATTTTGCCCGCCTTTTCCACCGCTACGAGAAAACGAAAATTGAGAATTATTTATTATAGAATTGTGAAGATCAACCCTGTTCATTTTTAACCACCATAAAACATTATAGAAAAAGTTTAAGAAATTGCAATTTGGCGCATTGTTGGAAGAATATGATTGCATTTTGGCGTAAAAATGTCAGATTTTTTTGCTTTTTGACTTGAAGTAGTCTGTCTGGCGTTTTTCCCGAACCTGCGCTTAAACTTTGCCTTTTGTCGAAGGAATTTCTCCGTTTCTTCTTGGGTCGATTGCTACTGCTTGGCGTAAGGCTCTGGCTGCGGCTTTAAAAAGGCCTTCTATTTTGTGGTGGTCGGATCGGCCTCGGATTGTGTCCAAATGAATGTTGCATTTTGCGTTTGCCGCAAATCCCTGCCAAAAATCTTCAAAGCAATCTGTCTGGAAAAGGTAGTCGTTTCCGTCTTCGCCGCGACTCAAAAGTGGAATTCCTGTCAGCTGGGCGTTACATACGCAGTACGGGCGTCCTCCAAAGTCAACTGCTACTTGAGAAGTCGCATCTTTTCGTTCTTCGGTTGAGGCGGATTCAATTAAATCAAAATCAACTCCGCATCTTAAAAGGCTTTCGTCCATAGGGTAGATAAAATAGCCTGTCCGAAAAATTCCTGCGCAGTTTCCAAGCGCTTTTGCAAAAGCCATTCCCAGAGCAATTCCAGTGTCTTCTATTAAATGATGCTGGTCTACGTCCAAATCTCCAGATATTTCTCCGGAAAGGTCAAAAAGACCGTGTTTACAGAAAGAATTGAGCATATGATTAAAAAAGCCGATTGGATTTTTTACAGAATATTTTCCGCTTCCATCGAGATTAAGAGTCAATTTTATTTGAGTTTCTTTAGTATTTCGTTCAATTTCCGCAATTCTTTCCATAAAAATCGTTCCTTAAGTGGTTTTTGTAGCGAGCAGCTTTTTTATTACTGCATAACCTTTCTCAGTTCGTATTCGAGAATATCGGTTGCTCCAAGCTGATGCAGTTTTGGAAGAAGGGTTGGAACTTCGCTTTTTTTTACGGCAATTTTTACGGCATAACCGTTGTCGCCAAAAAGTGGTGAAACTGTCGGGCTTTTCATTGCCGGAATTCCCTTAATAAGCGCATCGAAATTGTCTTTTGAAACGTTCATTTCGAGCATTACGCGGCTGCGTGCTGCAAGAACTGCTTCAAAAAGCATTTTAAGTTCCATGATTTTTTGTTTTTTCTCAGGATCTTTCAATGCCTCTTTAGAAGCGTACATTCTTGTCGAAGATTCCATAATTGTGTCGCAAATTTTAAGATGATTTGCGCGCAAACTTGAACCTGTCGAAGTATTGTCAATCAAAATCTGAGCAAGAGCCTGCTCGTTGTCCTGAACAAATCCTTCTGAAGTTCCCCAGGTGCGGAAAATTTTTCCGTCAACATTCTTTCTTTTTGCCCAAAAACGGCTCAAATTCTGGTATTCGGTTGCAATTGTAACCGGTTTTTTGAGAAGTGCGTCAAAATCTACTGTTTCAGGAACTGCAACGACAATGCGCACTGGATCAAAACCCAAGTCCATGATTTCTTCAACCTGATCTTGAACTCCGTTTTCAAAAACCCAGTCTTTTCCCGAAAAAGCAACATCGGCACGGTTGTCGGCAAGCAGGGCGCTGGAAATTTGAGGTTTTACAACCTGAAAAGCCAGGTCGTCCTGATTTGTAATCGGATAATATGTGCGGTCTGGCAGATAAATTGAAATGCCGACATCTTTTAAAAGTTCAACAACAGATTCGTAAATTCTTCCTTTAGCCAAAAGAATGCTCAGTTTTTTCATAAAAAATCCTTTCGGGATAAACCCAATAAATCTTCTAATATAATAAAGAAATATAACGTAAAATTCAACTTTGAAGGCACTTTGAAGAAAAAATACTGAATCATTGAATTTTTTTCTTAAAAATAGTTCAAATTGGTTTTAAAATATTCAAAAAGTCGTTTTTCTGTGCTAAAATTGCATATATTTATTTTTTCGAGGTAAAAAAATGGACGGCAAGGAAGAAATTCTTGAACTTTTGCGTGAAAATGCGCGTCTTTCTGTTGAAGACATTTCCGCAATGACGAAAAAAACTCCAGATGAGGTTAAAAAAATTATTGCCGAACTGGAAAACGAAGGTGTTATCTTAAAATATGCCGCCATTATAAATCCTGAAAAAGACGAAGCGAATAAAGATAAGGTTGTTGCCGAGATTGAAATTCAGTGTCAGCCTGAACGTGAACACGGTTTTGACGCGCTCGCTGAACGAATTTACAGGTTTCCGCAGGTTAAGTCGCTTTATTTGATGAGTGGCGGCTATGACTTAAAAGTTATAATCGAAGGCGACAATTTAAAAGAAGTTGCAGGTTTTGTTTCGAGCAAACTTTCGACTTTGAACGGTGTGCGTTCTACAAAAACTCATTTTCTTCTAAAAAAATACAAAGAAAACGATGTCCTCTACGTTGAAGACGAAACTGACCGTCGCGAAGGAGTCATGGCATAAAAATGAACAACAGACCCGATAAATTTTCTAAATCAATGATGAATATTCCGCCGTCAGGAATCCGCAAATTTTTTGAAATGCTGATTGGTCATGATGACGTAATTTCTCTTTCTGTCGGCGAACCGGATTTTCCAACTCCGTGGGTTATGCGCGAAGAAGCGTTTTATCATCTTGAAAAAGGACATACTTCTTATACTTCGAACTGGGGTTTGATAGAACTTCGTGAAGAAATTTCAAAATATATGGAACGGTATGAACTTTACTACAATCCAAAAAATGAAATTCTCGTTACGGTTGGCGCGAGCGAAGGAGTTGATGCTTCTTTGCGCGCAATTCTCAATCCTGGTGACGAACTGATTGTCGTTCAGCCTTGTTATGTAAACTACGTTCCTTTGGCAGAACTGTGTCAGGTTAAGGTAATTCCAATTGATTCTAGTGTAAACGGTTATTATCCGACGGCTCAGCAGATTAAAGATGCAATTACTCCAAAAACAAAAGCTGTCATGATTTGTTCTCCGAATAATCCGACCGGAACTATGATTCCTGCAGAAGAACTTGAAAAAATTGCAAAAGTTATCGTAGAAAATCAACTTTGGTGTATTTCGGACGAAATTTATTGTGAGCTTCATTACGAAGATGCACAGCATGTTTCTATTGGTTCGTTCCCTGGAATGAAAGATTACTCGATTATTTTGAACGGTTTTTCAAAATCTTTTGCCATGACAGGTTGGCGAATTGGTTATATTGCCGCTCCTGCCGACCTTTTGCAGCAAATTGTAAAACTTCACGGTTACAACACAATCTGCGCGCCGATTTTTTCTCAATATGCGGCTGTAGAAGGTTTGCGCCACGGCTGGAAAGATGTTGAAAAAATGCGCATAAGTTACCAGCAGAGAAGAAATTTAATGTACAAGGCTTTTTGCGATATGGGGTTGCCTGTTCCTGAGCCAAAAGGAGCATTCTATATGTTCCCGGATATTTCTTCGACAGGACTTTCTTCGGAAGAATTTGCAACTAAACTTTTTCAAAAACACAACGTTGCTGTTGTTCCTGGAAGCGTTTTTGGTCTTGGCGGTGAAGGGCATATTCGCTGCTGCTATGCAACTGGAATCGAAAAAATGAAAATCGCCCTCGACAGAATTGCAGATTTTGTAAGGGAATTAAAAGATTCGAAAAACTAAATCTTTTAGTAAGTTATATATGCTGAGCGTCTGATGGTCTTTGAAAGGCGTTCAGCATTTTTTTACGACGCATCAACTTTTTTTAATAATTTTATAAGTCCGTCTTTTGTGATTAAGTCAATCGGACGGCCTTCCGAATATTTTTGCGCTTCCTCGGTGTATGTTCCGGCTGTAAAGCAGATTCCACGGTCAGCCTTGCTTTCGCTTACCTTCGCCTGAAAATCGCGGATAAAAAGTTCGCCAATTGAACCTGTTGTCCTGTAAAAACGGAAAATTTCGGTATCTTCCCAGCGGTTTGTGTCCACTGTAAGTTGAATTTCCACATGGTCTGGTTCAACCGAAATATCCTGAATTTTTACGAGCGCCTGCGGATAATAAGACATAACTACCTTGCGGCAAAGCGCTACAAAGTCCGAAGTGCTGCTCATAAGATAAATTTGAAGGTTCTTGTTCTGGTTTAATTCTGCATATCGGCTTAAAAGCTGGGCAACGTCTTTGTACGAAGGTGTCATTGCCTGAATTTCGCGCAAAAGTGAAATTCCACTTGAAATGTTTTTTGTTGCAAAACAGGCCTGGGCATAGCGGTAACGCAGTTCAAGAGCGGTTTCCTGAGGAGTATTCTGATGTTTTATGCCGATTTCAAAGTCCTGAAGGGCTTTTTCGTACTGAGCCGCCTTTGAATGCATAAGTCCTGCTGCAAGACAGGAACGTGCTCCGTATTCTGGATCTGGACGCAAGTGAAGAAATACTTTCATTGCTTTGTCGCCGTATCCGCATTCCTGCATTGCATCTGCCATGCTAAAAAGAGCTTCTTTGTTGTCAGGGTTTTCGTCGAGTGCGCGTCTTAAAAACGGCAACGATTCCTTAAAATGATGAGCGTTGTATAAAGCCATTCCCAACGGCGCGTTTACATTGAGAGCGTCAGGTTTTGCAATGAGCGCCTTTTTCAAGCAGGCAGTTGCCTTGTCATAATCTTTGTTTGCGAAGAACGCGAGTCCGAGATTGTAGCTTACGTCAAAATTTGAAGAATTTATTTGAAAAGCAGCAGACAGTCCGCGGAACGAATCTTGAATTTTATTTAATTTAAGGGCGCAAATTCCCTGTCTTAAAGCTGCAAGAAACGGATCAATCTGCGTATGAGCCGGAGCGATATTCAACATTGTATCGTAAATTTGATACGCTTTTTCCCACGAGTGTTCGTTAAAATAAATATTTCCTAATGCAATCAGACCGTCGGGATTATGAGGATCCTGAGCGAGTTTTCGGCTTGCTTCACGTATAATTTGAGCGCGGTTTTTTGTTTTGCCTTTTTTGCTTCCGGTTTTTCTAGTTCCAAAGGCGACCAAAATTGCTGCAAAACCGATTGCAATGGCGATTGCTATAACAAGGGCTAATGAATCCATATTGTCTATTATCGGCAAAACCGGACTAAAACTCAAGTTTTTACGAAAAACTTGAGCCTTTAGCGTGCTGTTTTTAAAAAAAACGAATATTATTCTTTTACGATGATCTTGTACATCGGTTTTTCGCCCGGGCACAGTTCCAAAATATGTTTTTCGGCTTCGAGAACTTCTGTCGGATCATGGGTTACGTGCAAAAGGGTTGTCGTTCCAGAATTTGCAACTGTTTCGAGAAGATCGAGAATTTTTTGCCGATATTGTTCGTCAAGACCGTGGCATGGTTCATCAAGAATCATAATTTTTGGAGATTTTACAGCTGCACGGATTATAAGAATTGCGCGCTGCTCTCCATAGCTCAAATTTCCGAAAGATTCGTGTTCGCGTCCTTCAAAACCTGCCAGTTTTAACCATTTTTTTGCCGCTGCGATTTCCATGTCGGTCTTTTTTTCGTACAAACCGATTGAATCGTGAAAACCCGAAATTATTACGTTTTCGAGTTCTGTGCCGCCTAGCATTCTGTATTCAACATGAAGACGATAACTTACGATTCCGAGATTTTTTTTGATGTCCCAAATTGATTCTCCAGTTCCGCGTTTTTGTCCAAAAAGCCAGACGTCGTTGCAGAAAACCTGCTTGTTGTCGCCTGTTATGAGTTCCAGAAGCGTTGTTTTTCCTGAACCGTTCGGACCGCGAATAAACCAGTGCTCGCCCGGAAGAACTTCCCATGAAAAATCTTTTAAAACTTCATGTCCGTCCCAACCGACATTTACCTGATTCATGTATACAAGAGATTGTTCTGCAGAAACCGCATTTTGCTGAGAAAGCGCATTTTGAGCTTCGGAAAGTTCGCTCAAAAACGCCTCTTTTTCTGACTTTCGGTTGGCATTTTTTTGAATATTGCGCTGTTCTACGATTTTTTCGTATTCAGCCTTTGTTCCGCAGAATGAAATTTTTTTGTCCGTAAATTCCAGAACATTCGTGATTGTCTGAGGAATTTCGTGGTAACGTTCCATTGCCATGATGATGGAAGTTCCGTTCAAACCGCCACCGTTCTGTCTGCCTACCATTGTCTGGAAAAATTCCAAAAGAATTGAACGGCTCTGTGCGTCAAGACCGGCAAACGGGTCGCTCAAAATTAACAGTTTTTTGCCGGAAAGCAGTGCGCGGCACAAAAGTGTACGGCGAATTTCGCCCGTCGACATAAATTTTAGTCCGCGGTCAAGAATTTTTTCGACCCCGCAGAGTTTTACTTCCGGCAAAGTTTCCAGCCGGCTGGCAATTGGCGGCAAAGGAAGATGTCTGTGTTTTGCGTCAGGTCCGCCCAAAACCTCGCAGATAAACCGTCTTCCGGAACGGCCTTCATCAATTTTATCAATATATTCAGATTCGTCCAAATCGCGTTCTTCTTGAATTAAAAGAGCCGCACGTTCAAGAGAAACCGTTTCTGCCGATTTTTCAAAAATCGTGTCTTCGACTTTATTTGTCTTGTTGTTTATAAACTGTTTTTCGCCGGCAAGAGCCTGTAAAAAATCCGCCTTTCCGCCGCCATTTGGTCCAATAACAAGCCATGCTTCTCCAGCCTGCATTTGCCAGTCAAGCGATTCAATTTTTGTTCCGTGCAAATCCTGAACACGCACGTCTTTTAGCGAAATAAGATTGTCATTCATAAGATAAAATTATAATGAAACGCAAAAAAATATAAAAGTTGAACAAAAATTGTTGCAAAAAAAATCTCTGGCGGACAAATTTTTTTTTATTTGCTAGAATGTGGCTATGAGTGCAATTGATTTTTATGGCAACGAACCGGGAAACAGTAAATCTGTCGTATTTTTGTGCAGTTCTCCTTTTGGACGATTTTTGTATAATTTGACGCTTTTTTTGCAGATTCCTAAAATTATGGGAGCATTTTTACGCTCACCTTTGAGCAAGTTTTTTATAAAAGGCTTTGTCAAAAAAAATAATATCGATATGTCGGCTTTTAATGACGTTAAATTCAAGTCGTTTAATGATTTTTTTACAAGAAAAGATAATTCCCGTAAGCCGGAACTGTCGTCAGAAACTTTGATTTCGCCTTGTGACAGCGCTCTTAGTGTGTTTAATATAGAAGAAAATTCAACTTTTAAAATAAAAGGCTTTGACTATACGCTTAAAGATTTTTTTGAAACAGATGAATTTGATAAGACTTTTTCTGGCGGAAATGCGCTTATTTTTCGGCTTGCTGCAACTGATTATCACCGCTATTGCTACATTGATTCTGGCTCGCTGGAAAAAAATCACTTTTTAAAAGGAAAGTTGTATTCGGTTCAGCCGGTTTGTTGCCGGACTTTTAAGGTTTATACAAAAAACAGACGCAGCTGGACGATTTTGCATACGCAGAATTTTGGAGATGTTGCTCAGGTTGAAGTCGGTGCATTTAGCGTCGGCGGAATAAAAAATCATCACGAAAATTACAGTTTTTCTAAAGGTGAGGAAAAAGGTTATTTTGATCTTCACGGTTCAACAATAGTCATGCTTTTTAGAAAAAATACGATAAAACTTGATGAAGAAATTTTGGCTCAGACTGCAAATGGTAAAGAAACAACCGTAAAATATGGCCAGCCAATCGGTAAAAAAGCGTAATATTTTATTTTTTATATATTTTTAGCATATTTTATATATTTTTATCCAAAATCGCGCCATATTCTTTAAAAGTGAATTTTTGAAATTCGCGGAAATTCTAAAAAATTGCGGAAGCTTTCGCATGGAGGTTCGCTTGAAAAGACTTTTAAAAAAATCATTTTTTGCAATATTTGCTGTTTTTTTTGCATTCAGTGCGTTTGCAAAAGGGAGTAAAGAGTACGTGACTCAGGAAATTAATGCTTCGGAGCGCTGCCTGCCTGTTTTTTATGAGAACATAAAATCTCGCTGGACTTTTAAAATGGGTTACAAAGACGGCGTTGATTTTAGCCAGTGGAAAAAAGACGGACTCGAAAAAGCCCGTGAGCTTATTATTCAGGAAGATGACAAAACGCCGTTTGATATGGTTGTTTTGGAATCGGAAAAACGTGACGGCTATACTGCTCAGAAAGTAGTTTTTAATATTTCTCAGGACAGCCGGGTTCTTGCATATCTTTTGGTTCCTAATGGGAAAAAAGGACAGACTTTTCCTGCTGCCCTTATGCTCCACGACCACGGTTCAAATTTTGCCATTGGTAAAGAAAAAATGGTAAGGGCTTTTTCTTCAGACAAAGCTGTAGAAAAAATTCTAAAAATTAAGAGCAACAAGGAAGCCAGCATTGAAGCCGCAAAACTTTCTCCAGAAAGCAAGGATTTGTACGAAAAAATCAAGAATTCCAAGGCCTGGGCAAATCAATACTTTTCTGACCTTTATCCTGGCGACGAACTTGCAAAGCGCGGTTATGTTGTTTTGAGTTTTGATGCGCTTGGCTGGGGCGACCGTTCAGTTAAAAATTTCAGCACAGGAAGCCAGCAGTCTTTGGCTTCGAATATGTTCAACATGGGAACAAGTTTTGCCGGACTTATTGCCCAGGAAGACTGCCGGGCTGCAAAATTTTTGGCAAGTTTGCCACAGGTAGATAAAGAGCGCGTTGCCTGCATAGGTTTTAGCATGGGCGGTTTCCGTTCCTGGCAGCTTGCCGCAATCAGCGACGACATTAAGGCTGGAGTTTCTGTCTGCTGGTTTGGTACGATGAAAGGTCATATCGTAGAAAAAGATGGACAGTTGAAGGGAAATTCCGCATATTCAATGCTGCATCCGACAATGGCAAAATTCCTGGATTATCCAGACATTGCAGGTCTTGCCGCTCCAAAACCAATGTACTTTATTGGCGGAGACAAGGACGCTGTAAATCCAAATGCAGGAACTGAAGAAGCATACGAAAAAGTTCATAAAATTTGGACTGCTGCAAATGCCGGCGACAAGGTAAAGACCGAAATTGTGCCTGGAATGGAACATGCTTTCCCGGCAGAACAGCAAAAAGCAGCTTTTGACTGGCTTGATAAGCAGTTTAAGTAGTCACTCATGTAAAATTTTGTCGATGGCCTGCCGCATCTTTTTGTAAGATTCGCTTCCGGAATACTGCATTTTTTGAATAAAACCGACTTCGTAAGAGCCGAGTGCGTTTCCGGCAGCGTGGCAGGTAAATCCTTTTTCGTAAGGTCCGTTTGTAAGCACGATGTGAGGCACAAGACCAATTCCCAGTCCGAGCTGAACCAATGCCATAATTGCCTCGTTTCCTTCTGTTTCGGCGGCAATTTGCGGTTTGACGTTGCGTGATTCTATCCAGCGGTCAAACCGTTCGCGGGCCAACCCTGTTTTTGGCAAAATCAGCGGTACTGAAGAGACAATGTCCTGAGGACTGCCGCTCACTTTTTCGTACGGTCCTCCGGTGCTTGCCGCAAAGACAAGAGGCGTGCTTCTTACAGGAATACAATCTATTCCGCTCAAACCTGTTTCTGGAATTGCCGCAACGGCTACATCGGCTTCTCCGTTTTTTACAGCCTGAATTGCTCCGGCAGGATCTCCCGTCTGAACATTTAAATGCAAGTCTGGAAAACGCTCCGCAACTTTTTGCAAAAACGGCGGCATGATTGAATAGCAGGCCGTTACAGAAGCATAAACCTTTAAGGTTCCTGTTATGAGAGATTTTGATGAATTCAGTTTTGCAAAAACATCTTCCTTCTGCTGTAGGCACTTTTCCGCAAATTCGGCAAATTTCTTTCCTTTTTCTGTTAATGTGGCTTCGCGGTTATTTCGTTCAAAAAGCTGACAGGAAGTTTCGTCTTCTAGCCGCGTAATCAAACGGCTGAGGGCAGAAGGACTTAAATTTATTTTTTCGGCGGTTTTTGCAAAGTGAAGGGTTTTTGAAAGAGTCAAAAAAGCATTCAGTTCAAAAAAATCCATAATTCAACCTCAAAAACCTTAAAATTGAAATTTTTAAAGGTTTTTTATACAATTAGTTACAATAATATATAAAAATTGCCGATAATAAAACAGAATCCGGAGGAATTAAAAATGAAAAAAACATTTATCGCTATGACAGTTGCCGCTTTATCATTCAATATTTATGCTTTTGATCCTGCCGCCACTGTTTCTCTTTCTGCACCTGTTAAGGATTATACAAAAACCACTTATACGATTACTGAAAAATTTGGTGAGTATTATCGTTCTCCAAAGGCAAAATATCTTCATGTTTTTGACGCAAACGGAAGACAGACAGAAACTTCTGAATTTACGGCAAAAGGCGCGGTTGTTGACCGCCTGGTTTTTGCTTACGATGCTGCTGGAAACTTGACTTCAACGACAGGTTTTGATTCTGACGGAAAAATAAGCTGGAAAACAGTTACAGTTTACGATTCAAACGGAAACAAAACCGAAGAATCTGAATACAATGCAAGCGATATGCTCGTTAACAAGAGTATCTGGAAAATAAGTCAGGAAAAACAGAGCGAGGAAGCATATTACAATGCGGACGGTGCACTTCTCGGAAAAACAATTATAAAATTTGACGATGCAGGACGCGACAGCGAAGTTTGTTCTTACAACGCAGACGGCTCTTTGCAGCAGAAGCGCGTTTACACTTACAACGATGCCGGAAAACTTTCTGAAATCTCATATCCTCTTTCTGACGGAACTGTTACTCAGAAAGTAGTGTTCCGCTTTGACGAAAAATATTCGGTTACAGAAGAGCAGACTTACAACGAATCAAACAAACTTGTAAAGAGAATTATTTATAAATACGATGACAAAGGAAACGTTACAAGAACTACAACTTATGCCGTTTCTCAGAAATTCGGAACAACTGTAAACGAACTCATCGATATAAATGAATATTCTTACACTTACGGAAATTCATCTTCTGCAAATTCGGACGCAAAATAATTGGTTTGTACAAAAAAAACGCAGGGCTAGTTTTTGACGGCTAACTTTGCAAATAAATAAAAAATGCTGGAATCAGAACAAAAGTTCAGTTTTCCAGCATTTTTTTTGCTTTTTTAAATTTTTGAATTTTTATTATTGCAGTCGTTGTATTATTCGATTGTACGGCTTATTACGCCGCCACCACGGATTACACCGTCAATATAAAGAACGGCCGACTGTCCTGGAGCAACTGCGCGCTGTGGTTCCTTAAAAGTGATTTTCCACGGAGTTCCAGAATAAACAGTTTTGTCGTCCTCAGAAGGAACATATTTTTCTACAATTGCGGCTGCCGGTCTGCTTGCAAGCCGGATTTTTACCAGTGCTTCGACAGGCTCTGACGGTTCAATTCCTGCCGGCCAGACAAAATCGTCTGCAATCAGGGCATTTGAATTTAAATCGTCATTTTTTGCAAGGACAACCAGATTATTTTTTGCGTCAATGTGCTGAACGTAAGCCGGATAATTCAATGCAACGCCAAGCCCTTTTCTCTGACCGATTGTGTAGTGTTCGATTCCTTTGTGCCGTCCAAGAACATGACCGTCCAAATCGATAATGTTGCCGGGAACGCTCGGTTTGTCGTTAAAAAGCATCTCAAAATATTCAGGCGGAATAAAATCCTGACTTTCTTCGCGTTTTGCCGCTTCAAGATTTGCCTGTTTTGCAAGCTCAAAAACCTCTTTTTTCTGCATCAATGCGAGCGGAAACCTTACTTTTTCGAGAAGTTCCGACGGCAGGCGGTAAAGAAAATAAGTCTGGTCTTTTGTTGAATCGGCGGCTCCGGCAATCATGGCAGGTTTTGCGTCTGTCCCAAAAATTCCGGTTTCTGGACGAACAACGCGCGCATAATGACCAGTACAAAAATAGTCAAAATCAATTTTAAGTTCTTTTAAGCCGGCAAGCAGCGCATCAAATTTTATAAAACGGTTGCAGCGAATACACGGATTTGGAGTGCGGCCGGCACGATATTCGCTTTTAAAATATTCAAGAACGACTTTTCTATAAGTTTCTTTTACGTCGATAACATGATATTCAATGTCGTGTTCTTTGCAGAATTTTTCGCATTCGGCAATGTTTTCTTCTTCTCCAGGACCATAGCAGGCTTCCCGAATCGGTTTGTCAGACTTTACTTCCGGCAATCTTCCGTCCCAAATGGACATTGTTGCTCCGATTACTCTGCAACCCTTGTTCTTAAGCAAAAGAGCGGTCAAAGTTGAGTCAACACCGCCCGACATTCCGACAACAACAGTATCGCCGGCTTTTGGCATATCAAGATTTATATAATTCATAAAAACTCCAAAAATTCAGATAGCAAAAATTAAACGATATAAAAAAAATAATCAAGGATTTTTATATTTTGGAGCACATTTTTTGTAAAAGAAATATTTTTCAGCCAAAACCGCCCAGTTGACGCTAAAACCGGCTTTCCAGGGTTCCGCTTTCGCTACATCCGCTGACGCGGATGCTCCGCACCCTTCCAATCCGGGCTGGAAGCCCGGTCGTGCGCTTTAGCGCACACGTAAAATAGACGGGTTTTGCGCAAGCAAAAGCCGCAGCATGCGACGGCATGCAAGCATCCGGGCTGCAAGCCCGGTCGTGCGCTTTAGCGCACACGAAAATAGACGGGTTTTGCGCAAGCAAAAGCCGCAGCATGCGACAGCATGCAAGCATCCGGGCTGCAAGCCCGGTCGTGCGCTTTAGCGCCCTAATTTTTTTTGGAAAATTGCTCGTCAATTGTCTTTGCAACGGCTTTTAACTGTTCGCGGGTCATATCTTCTTTGTGTTTGAGCATTTCGGCAGGAATTTGATACGCTTTTTCCAAATCTTTTGGCGTCAAAACTTCTTCCGGCGTTCCAAAAGCCATTTCTCTTCCAGGATAGAACAGTAAAACATAGTCGGAATATTTTTTAGAAAGGTCGAGCTCGTGCATGGAACAATAAATTGTAGTTCCTGTCTTTTTTACAAATTCTTTAAGATAGGCGAGGGCGTTTTCTTTTTGGCGGTCTTCCATTGCAAACATTGGCTCGTCCATAAAAACAGAGGCGCTTCCGTACAGCAAACTGAATGCGAGAATTACGCGCTGTTTTTCTCCCTTGCTCAAATGTGTAAGCGGACGTTCCAAAAGAGAGTCGAGTTCAAAAATTTCGATAATTTCTGCAAGCAAATCGCCGTCAGAACGTATTGCTTTTGCGTTGTTTTTTAACGCTCCTGCAGAATAAACCTGGGCAAGCAGTTCTCCAGTTTTGTCTTCGGTGTCAAATTCAACATTCTGGTAGATAACGCTTGCAAGAAGATTTTTTTCTTCCTGATTAAGTTTTGCAGGATTCTTTCCTAAAAGTTTTATATTTCCGCTGTCTGGCAAAAGCCTTCCAGACGCAAGCATTAAAAAGGTAGATTTTCCGCATCCGTTCTGACCTACAAGGCTTATAAAACCGCCACCAGGCAGACTTCCCGAAAAATGCTCAAAAACTGGAGCTGGAACAATCTGTTTTCCATTGGAATCAACATCGCCATCAACTGGCGGATAAGAAAATGTAACATCATCAAACTGTAAAAAATCCATACAACTATTTTAATAAAAAAATAAACTTGTATACAGTGCTTTTTTTGACCATAGAATTTTGAGATTTTAAAACAGCTTTTTTCTCAAAAAAAAACAGCCCGATTTTTACAACCGGGCTGGATTTGTTTAGTCTTTAAAAAGTTTTTTTATTTCAGAAGCGTAAATTGCGTTTATTTTATAGCGGCTTATTTCCTGTTTGGCCGAAAGTTCAACGCCAACTTCAAATTCTTTTGGAAGAACTGCAATTTTGTTGATTCTCTCAAACATTTTAAATCCGTTTTTGGAATTTACACGCTGGCTTATTTCGCTTTCGAGCAGCCGTTTTATTTCCAGGCTTTTTGCCAAATCTTCGTATTTTTTGTACGAAATTTTTGCTTCCTGGGCAAACTGTTCGATCTCGGATTTTTCTGGAACTATGAGCGCCGCCAGATACCTCTGGTCCTGACCTACGACAACCGCTGTTTTTATGTAACGCGATTCTTGAATTTTCATTTCGATAGGAACAGGCTCGATATTTTCGCCGCCAAGCTGAACAATTGTGTCTTTTATGCGTCCGCACAAAACGATTTCGCCGTTTGCCGTAAGGCGGGCCAGGTCGCCTGTATTGAACCAGCCGTTTTCGTCAATAACTTCTTTTGTAAGGTCTGGACGTTCGTAGTAGCCTTTCATTACTGTCGGACCTTTTACGAGCAATACGCCTTTTTTGCCGCGAGGAACTTCTTTTCCTGTTGCTGGATCAACAACTTTTGCCGCAAGCTCACGGATCGGACGGCCAACATTGCCAAGAACCGGCCTGTTAAACGGACGAACCGAAATAATCGGCGAAGTTTCTGTAAGACCGTAGCCTTCTACGAGAGGAACTCCGATTGCCCAGAAAAATTTATCAATTGCCGGAGGAAGCGCACCGCCACCTGCAACTGCTCCACGGAAGTGTTTTCCGAGCATTGCACGGATTTTGCGGAAAACGATTGCCCCGCCGAGTAATTTTATTGGATAGAGCAAAAGCCATGGAATAACAAATGCTGGCCACTGCAACCATCTCTTGTCTATTCCGTAGCGTGTGGTTCTGTCAAAAAGAACGCGGTCGAGTTTTGAGTGGAAAAGCGCAACTGTTACAAAGAAATTGAAAACTTTGAGGGTGATTCCTCCTGTTTTCCGCATTTTTTTGTAAATTCCGTCGTAAATCGCTTCGATTACGCGTGGAACTGCCGGCAAAACCTGCGGGTCAAGAGACTTAAAGTCCTGTAAAAGAATCTGGCCGATTGGTTTTGAATAGCACAATGTTGCCGCCTGAGAAAAAACTACATATTCAACAGAGCGTTCAAAAGCGTGCCAGACTGGAAGCACAAGAATTCCGCGGTCGCCCGGATTAAGCCAGATTCGCTCGTCAATATCTTCGAGCTGCGATAAAAAGTTTCCGTGAGTGAGCATTACACCCTTTGGCTGTCCTGTTGTTCCCGAAGTAAAGATAATCGAAGCCAAGTCGTCCCACTGGCCTTTGTTGATTTCTTCATCGACAGTTGCCGGATTTTTTTGATTGAATTCTTCACCTTTTTCTACAATCTGATTAAAAGTAAAAAGAGTAATTCCGGAGTTTTTACATTCTTCAAAAACTTTTTCGTCCTGATCTTCAATCGAAATAAAAGTTTTTAAAAGCGGAAGTTTATCCTTAATTCCAAGAATTTTAGAAATCTGGGATTTATTTTCGACAATTACTGTCTGAGTTTTTGCAAATGACAGAATATATTCAAGATCGCCAATTGTCGCGTCGCAACCGCGAGGAACGTCAATTGCACCGATCGAAAGAAGGCCCATGTCTATCTGCTGCCATTCTTTCCGGTTGTCGGAAATCATACCGATGTGATCGCCGCGTTTTATTCCAATCGAAAGAAGACCGCCGGCAAAATTTTTTGAGATTTCAAATGCGTTTTTATAAGAAATGCTGTCCCAAACGCCTTCGCTGATCCGCGACATTTGGGCAGTTAATTCAGGATATTTTTTTGCAGTTTCTCTGAACATTCTTGGCAGAGTTTTTTCCATATTGCCTCCAAATTGCAATAGCACCAAAATGACACAATTTGTTAAAATGTCATAAGGTCGATTATATTACTAAAAAAAAATCTTTTCCACTGCTTGAAATTTAATTTTGCTTTTTACAGGATTTTGCAGAATTCTTCTAAAAGAGGGTCGATCCGGGTAAAATCCGGTTCAAACGGAAGCGCGCTAAAAAGTTCGCCATCGCCTGACTGAGGATTTGAGCGGATGTAATTTTTCTTTTCTACAATATATTTATCAAGCAGGCTAAAAAGCATATTCGTAAAAATTTCCGCATGAATTGAAACAGTTTTTTTTGTAGCCGGTGAAATTTTTTTTGCTTCGATTAAACTGTTTAAGGCGATTATTGTCTGGTTTAAAATTTTTGCCCTGGATTCTTTTGAAATTGCCGCCGCTTCTGGTGAAAAATATTTTTCGCTTTCGATAAAAGAATAAATCTGAAGGAGAGGCTCTTTTTCGTTTATTTTAATCCAGCGATGAACAATTCCTTTTAAAACCGCTTCTGCCGTGTATTTTTGTGCGGTTGCCGTCATTTCCGAAGGAATTAGGGCTGTTTTTTTTAGATATTCGCCGCAGAAATGAACCGTATCATCGAGCATAGCTTCGCGGGATTCGTAATGATTGTAAAGACTTGCTTTTTTTATTCCGAGTTTGCCAGCAATGTCCGCAAGTGAAGTTCCACCTACGCTTTTTATAAATGCACAGTCTAAAACCGCGTGAATAATTTTTTCATGGGTGATTTTTTCAGCTGGCATTAACTTTTCTCCATACAAAAATCTGACAAACTAACAAATGTTAGTTTAATGAGCAGGTGGCGCTTTGTCAACTTTTTAGACTTTGTTGCCAAAAAAAGCGGACAGAGAGGTTTGTTTTTTTTGCCGGAATTATTTTTCTAAAACAAAAAGATACTCGCGGACGTGAATGTCGCGGTTTTTAAGGTTGCGGCTTCCTCGGAAAGTGTTGTATTTGATTTCTACTGTTTTTAGGTTTCCGTATTTTTTTAGCATTCCGGACATCTGGTCAAAACTTATAAAACCTTCCGAATTGTATGAAATTATTACATATTTGCTTGAAATGCCCGAAATAATTTCTTCCATTGAACTTAAGGCGGCATAAGGCTTGTTAAAAACCGAACGGTTCCAGTTTTGAACGATTCCGCTCACTTTGCTTATATTTGCATCGAGTTTGTTTTTTAAGATAAGGTTGAGCATAAAATAGTTTGAACCGTAAGGATGCTGATTGTAAGGCGGATCGAGATATGTTATGTCGAGATTTTTTAATTCCTTTGAGAGCACGACTGCATCTTTTTGAAAGATTTCCAGGCCGGACTCAAAATTGCTGAAAACCGGCGTCTTTAATTCGATTTTTCCGAAAATTCTTGGAAGTGCGTTTTTTCCGCTTGCGCCAAAGCAGCCGATTCCAGTGTTTTTGTCTTTATAAAAACCCTTAAAAACTCCGCTTGTGTTTACGTGAATTGACGCTTCGGTGATTAAAGGCGCAAGAAAGAATTTTTTTAACGGCTCTTCTTTTACAACGTCGTCGATGAGTCTTCGGTAAGTGTCGATTAAGAGCGCGTTTTGCCGTGTGTAAAACACCCGTTCGCCTTTTTGAATATCTTTGTCGTTTTGAGGAGCGTAATTTTGCGAAATTATGCCAGGAATTTTTTCTATAGAACAGAGTTCTTCGATTTTTCTTTTACGAGCCGAATATTCCTGGACAGGAAAATCTTTTTTATTTATAAGATAGCAACCGTTTATGACCGCGGAATAATTTTCAAGGTCGTTTACGATTAAATTTGATGAATATTTTTTTAACATTCGGGCAACGATTCCAGAGCCTGAAAAAAGGTCGGCACAGACAAGTTTTTGACAGTTGAGTTTTTCCGTAATCAGAAGAATTTCTTTTTCGATGTGTTCAAGAAGGCGCCGTTTGTTTCCAAGATATGTGATTATTTGAGTAGTAAGAAATTCGGGATTTTCGTCAAAATTTGCAGAGTCTGAATAATTCATAAAAACGTGAATAAAAGTTTATAACAAATTTTCAAAATTTTCTATAAAAAGAATCTAAAAAGGATGCTGTCTCGAGCAAAAAATGCCTGTTTTGCAAAAAAACTTACCCCGGATGCGCAGGGCGTAGTCGACCGCAGGCTTTAGCCGAGGACGATGAGCGTGAGCGAACCCGGAGCAGCCGGCTTGACGGTGGATGCGGTCTGTAAAAATAAAATATTGATTTTTAGTGTTATTCAGATTATTATTGAGTTGTGTCTACGCTATATATAGTTGGTACGCCGATTGGAAATTTGGGCGACATTACTTTTCGTGCTATTGAAACTTTTAAAAATGTTGATGTAATTGCGGCCGAAGATACAAGGCATACTTTGCAGCTTTTGAATCATTTTGAAATTCATAAGCCGCTGATTTCCTGTCGTTCGCAGAATGAGGCAATTGCCGGTCAGAAAATCATCAAGCTGCTTGATGAAGGACAGTCGGTTGCGTATGCCAGCGATGCGGGAACTCCTGGAATAAGTGATCCAGGTGCTGTTTTGGCAGGTCTTGCAAGGGAAAGCGGGCACAATGTTGTTCCGATTCCGGGACCTAGCGCTTTTGCCACTCTGGTGAGCGTTGCTGGTGCTGGCGGAAAAACGCTGATTTTTGAGGGTTTTCTTTCTCCTAAACCGGGAAGAAGGCGTTCAAGGCTTAGAGAGCTTTTGGCAACTGGAGATGCTGTTGTTTTATACGAATCTCCGTTTAGAATTGTTAAGCTTTTGACTGATATAGCCGATATTGATAGTACACGGCGCGTTGTTGTTGGTCGCGAACTGACAAAAATGCACGAAGAAATTATTGGCGGTACAGCAGAAGAGATGCGTGACGAATTTTCTTCAAGATCTAAGGTTTTGGGAGAATTTGCAGTTTTTATTTCGGGCAATAAAAATGCTCAACTTTCGGAAGACAATGCCGATAATTAAGAAGTAAGGTAGGTTTTAAATGATGGTACAGAACATTAATGGAATCAATCCAATCAACAATGTACAGAACTCTCGCCGTACTAATGGCATGGAAAGAACTTCTATTACAGATACTTCTGATTCAATCAACGTTTCTGACGAAGCAAAAGAAGCTGCAAGAGCATATTTTTTGAGCCAGGTTGCAGAAGAGACTCCAGATGTTCGTTCTGACCTTGTGGCTTCTGTTAAAGAAAAAATTAAAGATCCAAATTATTTAAATTCTGTAACAATTGGTTCAGCCGCAGATCGTATTTTGGATTCCTGGGGTTTTTAACTTAACCGTTTATTGATTACTTTGGAAGCAGAACATTTTGTTCTGCTTTTTTTGTTTAGTTTGGAGGAGTGGGCTGCGTATGACAGATTTTGTGTTTAGAGTTTCGCCGAATGTGATTATTTCTTCTTATGCTGCGAGCCGGCTTGGGCAGTTTGCCTGCGAGTTTGGAAAAAGATTTATGCTTGTTCTGGATCCTGTCTTGCGTTCTGTGGGCGCTGCGGACAAGATTACGCAGGCTCTTTCTGACCGGGGAGTTGATTTTTTTATTTTTGACGAAATTGCGGAGTCGGCAGACACAAAGGCTGCGGCTTCTGCTCTCAATCTTGCAAAAAATTCTCATATTCAGGCGGTGATTGCAGTTGGCGGCGGAAAAACCATAGAAATTGCCCGCTGTGTCGCTGCGTTTTTTTACGAAGAAAAAAGCATCTATGATTTTGCGGATGGCGAAGTTCCTTCAAAATCTCCGCTTCCGCTTGTTGTTCTGAGCACGACTTGCAGGTGTCCGGGTGTTTTTACGGACAGAATTGCAATTTGTGATTCTCGGACGAACGGCTTAAAACTCTTAAAAGTCCAGAATGCTCTTTGTAAAACCACAGTTTTTGACCCTGCAATGTCTGTTACGCTGACCGAAAATCAGACTTTTTCAATGGCTGTCGAAAGCGTCTGTCTTGCCGCTGAAAGTTATTTTTCGCAAAAAGCGAACTTTTTTAGCGATATGACCGCAGAAAAATCGGCGGAACTTTTGCGCCTGGCTCTCGACGGTTCAAATTCTCTGAATATTACGACACCAAAAGAGGAATTGCTTTTTGAAGGTGGATGTTTGGCAAGCCTTGCTTCGAGCGCCTCGTCTTTTGGACCGGCAGGACTTCTGGCTCTTGCGGTAAATGCCAGGTTTAAGATAAGCCGTCCCCTCGTTGCCTCGATTATTTTTCCGTACGTGATTGAATTTTGCGCAAAATTCAAGGCTGACCGTGTTGCAAAATTTGCGGATTTTTTTGGAATTGAAAAAAAAGATTCTGAGACAGAGCAGGCTCAGGCTTTTGCGGACAATATCCGTGAACGGCTCGCAAAAGAAAATCTGCCGCTCCGTTTAAAAGAGCTTTCTATAACAATTGAGCAGCTTGCCTCTGTTGCCGAAGATGCGGCTTCGACCGACTGGATAAATTTTATGCCGTGTTCAATGACAAGCGACACTCTTTTTGAAATTTTAAAGTCGGCCTACTGATTTTTAACAATAGGAAAAAAAATGATTGATCCTGGAAAATTAACACAGCTTGAAGGCGGACAAAAACGCAGAAAACTTGCGCTAACTCTAGGCGCGCTGGAACGCGACATTGATGGAGTTCCTGAAAAAGGCAACGAATATTCTTATAAGTCTATTGCCCGTGCAGACTACGTAAAAAAAATTGTCGAAATTTGCTTAAAAGATCCGCAAATGCCTTCTGAGGACGCAAAAATTTTAAAAAATGCGCTCGAAGAAATTCCTTTTGATGAAAAACGTTCTTGCAATCTTGCACGCAACACAATGCTTAAAATAATTGGAACTTTTCCGGCAGAATGGGATTTGATTATTGCGCCGCATCCGGAAGTTTTTGACGAAAATGGAATCGTAAAGCAGAGGGATTTTTTTGAGGGCGTGAGCGTTTATGCGGAAGATATACGTTCTCCGTTCAACCTCGGTTCAATTTTTAGAACGGCAGAGGCGATGGGAGCGGAAAATGTTTTTGTAAGTCCAATGTGCGTTCCTCCTGACCATCCAAAAGCTGTGCGAAGCGGCATGGGCTGTATCGAAACCCTCGGCTGGCAGAAAAAAAGCCTTGATGAACTCGAAGAATATTCCATAAAAAACGATATTCCGATTTTTGTCCTCGAAACTGGCGGAACTCCGCTCGAAGAATTTAAATTTCCAAAAAAAGGAATTTGCATAATCGGCTCGGAAGAACTCGGAGTAAGCCCGGAAGCGCTCAAAAAAGCATCGTACGGCCGGGTGACAATTCCAATGAAAGGTCTTAAAGCCAGCCTGAATGTTGGAGTTGCTTTTGGAATTCTTATGCAAAAATGGGTCGAATCTCTGGAAAAAAATGATTTTTAGAGTTTTTAGCTTAAGTGCGGTTTGTGCGCTGTAAAAACTTATTTTAAATTTCGAGAATTACAGCTTCAGATTTTTTGTCATAATCTGCATTTTCTAAAGATTTTGGTCGTTTTACAGAAAGTAAATCTCCGTTTTTTGGGTGGACATTTGTTTTATCAACCGCGAGAACAAGTCCAATTTCTGAACAGCAGTAATATGCGGATTTGTGCAGTTCGGGGAGTTTTATAAAGTCCGAGGCAATTCTCAGTTTTAGATTTTCTGAATCGTTTTGAGACGGTTTTTCTTCTGGTTTTGCAATTTTTTCTTTGCTGACCAAAACGTAGCTCAAAGAAGCACGCTCTTTTTGCAAATTCGCATTTTTAGAAAATTTTAAAAGCTCTTCCGGGGCATCTGCTGTGTCAAAAGCAAAGTTGCACCATTTTCCGCCCGGATTGGAAGAGGTTCTTCCTGCCATTGGACACACGTGAATGTGCGGACATGGACTTAAAGGCATAAAATTTTTTCGGATAAACGAATCGCGCATCAAGCTTACAAGCCTTGCCGAGTGCGGATCTCCTGGTTCAATAAGCAAAACTGTCTGAGTCGAATCTGTTTCTTTATCAAAATATTTTAGTATGTCGTTTGTATAATTTTTTGCAAGAAAATCCGGTGGCATTTCGTTTGTCTGGGCAAGTTCGTTGAAGACGTTTGCGCAGGTTATAAGCGAAGGTTTTTGTTTTATTTGTGTTCCAATCGCGCCTTTGACACGGACGATTTTCCACGGATTTTGTTCTTCTGTCAGAGTTTTTGCCGCAATCGAAAGAAAAATTTCTTCTCCGGCGGAAAGAGCGCCCTGGCTTAAATCCAAAACATAAAAAGTCAGTTTTTTTGAGCGCAGTTCCGGTCTTGCAAGCCAAAGCGCGCAAGGAACAGTCAGAGGCCCGGAACCAAGGTCGAGACAAACATCCTCTTCTTTTAGGTTAAAAGCGTTTTTTGGAAAATTTGCAAAAAGTCTTGTAAGGCGAATTAAATTCCACCACATAAAATAAGAGATGTACGCTGAAAGCTGGGAAGCGTCGTTCATGTAGCCGAGACGGCGGCTGTTTCTTTCGTCGGTGAGCTGGTGGCTTA
>SAMEA104315426__coassemble_206_pt1 | contig 60318 bp, 46 predicted proteins | sample SAMEA104315426__metabat2_high_PE_039 | metagenome-assembled genome bin SAMEA104315426 (sample SAMEA104315426) | gut metagenome | biome: Monkey gut; feature: monkey-associated habitat; material: faeces | place: China | collected 2013 | reverse complement strand
AACGTAAACGCTCCGGACATAAAAATTTTAATTTCGAGCGGAAAACAGGTAAACATAATGCTCAGCCTTATTCTTTTTCCGTTCCAGATTGTCTGGCTAAAAATTCTTGTGCGCCTTCGCGTCATCAACAAAGACAAATCGCTAAGCCTAAAAAAAATCGCAAGTTTTACCTTTATTTCTGCTGCAATAATTGCCGCCGTCATAACACTTTTTGCTTTTTTAACGACAGAATTTGTCTACAACAAAAAGCACGGCTTTGAAAAACCTCAAATTCTCGAAGATTCAACGGAAAAAAATCTTTTTTGTAAAATTTTCAACGACGATTCTTCAATGCTCCGCTCAAGCAGATTAAAAATAAAATCAAAAAAACAGGCAGTCCGATGCTCAGTAAACATTTCGAGCGGGCAAAATACGCCGGTTTTAGATTCAAATTACAGTTATCTGGTTTTAAATAACTCAAAAACCGCAGATTTCAATATTCCAGACTTTCCGCCGCAGAATTTTGAAATTGAATTTTCAACAGAAAAAAACACCTCAAAAATCGTCACGGTAACTTCTTACTACGCAACAGAAAATCAAAATGAATTTGAAAAAGAAACCGTCTCTATTTTTGTTTCCGGGGATAAGGCAAAGTGAAAAATTTTTTCATCCATGCAGATTTAGACGCGTTTTTTGCCTCAGTTGAAATTCTTGACCATCCAGAATGGAAAAATCTTCCTGTAATTGTCGGTGGAAAACCGGAAGACCGCAGGGCTGTTGTTTCGACAGCCTCATACGAAGCCAGAAAATACGGAGTTCATTCGGCAATGCCAACCGCAATAGCGTCAAGGCTGTGTCCAAACGGGATTTTTGTTCATCCGAGAATGAAGCGCTATCTTGAGATGTCTGGTAAAATTATGGAAATTTTTTCGCGATATTCTCCGGACGTGCAGCAGATTTCAATCGACGAAGCCTTTATCGACCTTACAGGAACAGAAAAGCTTTTTGGACCTCCAGACGAAACGGCAAAAAAAATAAAGGACGATGTAAAAAAAGAAACAGGACTTACGGTTTCAATCGGACTTGCGCCGACAAAATACCTTGCAAAACTCGCCTCAGAAATAAAAAAACCGGATGGATTTTTTGAAGTAAAAGAAGGAAACGAAGAAAATTTTATGCTTTCGCTTCCGCTAAAAAAAATCTGGGGAATCGGAGAAAAGACCCTCGCCCTGCTAAACAAAAACGGAATAAACACGACAGAAGACCTTCATTCAAAACCAAAAAATCTTCTTGCAGCCCTTTTTGGACAGGTGACAGGAACTTTTTTATACGATGCAGTCCGCGGCCAGGAAAAAGAAACATTCAATCAAACTCCAAAAACCCACACAATCAGCGCAGAAAACACTTATCCTTTTGACCTGACCTCAAAAGAAGCAATCGAAACCGCCCTTCTCGAATTAAGTTACACGGTAATATGGCGGATGCGAAAAGAGAATTTAAGAAGCTGGACAATCGGCCTGAAAATCCGCTACGAAAATTTTACAACGACAACAGTCCAGGAAACTTCGACCAGAGAAATCAGCAGCATTGACGACCTTTTTGAACGTGCAAAAAAACTATTCGACAAAAAAGCGGACACTTCAAAAGGAATAAGGCTTTTGGGCCTCGCCCTGCAAAACACAGAAAGCGCCTCAAATCCGCATCAAGTGGAGCTTTTTAATTTTGATGAAGAAAAAAAACGAAAGGTTGAAGAAGCTGTTTTAAAAGCAGAGAAAAAAATACCTGGAATAAAAATTACAAAGGCAAGACTTTTAGGAAAAGATTCGTTAAAAAGCATTGTTTTTTTTGTCATTCCATCAGTTTTTTTTATACTTGTTGCACAAAAAACATTTTCTTCGCCCTTAACTTCTACTCAGACCGAAAGAAATGCGGACGGAGCAGGTTCAATTGTTTTTAATTCGACCTTGCTTCCGCCTCAAACCGAAGAATCTGACGAAATTCCGCTTAAAGAAAAAAAAAGTCTTTTTAACTATTCGATTTTTGACAAAAATGTCGATTTTTTGGCCGAAGGCTACTGGAAATCCCTCGTAAACGGAGGATTTTCTTCAAGTTTCGGGTTCGGCTCAACGCCGGCGCTTTCGCTCAGCACTCCAGTTGTTTTATCAGAAGTCAACCTCAGCCTGTTTTTTTTGCTTGAAAAACACTGGTACTTTGAAGCCGATTTTGCAGACCATTTTGACAAAAATACGGTTGCGGCAGGATATTACGGAGACGGAATTTTAAAAAACGCAAGAATTTCAAACCGCGGAATTGTTTTTGAATCCGGCTATTCAATCGACGATTTAAACCGGAGTCCTGGCGGTGGCGAAAACCTTGCTCCAGGAATTTCTGCCCATTTCGAGACACAGACTTTAAGCGCAGATGCAATTTTGAGGTACGATTCCCTCGAGGCAAAATCCAAAACCTGGTACGGAAAAAACAGCGTTTCTGAGCAAAAAATAGAACTTTCTGACTACGAAACAGGTTTTCAATTTGTGCTTCCTTCAAGACAAGCCGTTCTTGCCGTAAAATCGGTTTTTGTAGAAAATTCAGACGGAAATTACAAGGACGAAAACGGACGGACGTTTAAAAAATTAAATTCATCTCAATTTCTTTTAAGCGCGTCAAATTATTCAATTTTTCTTTCAAAAGAAGCAAAGGCATATAAAATTTCCGGAACTTTGCCGGCTGTCGCAGTTGAATACGACTCTTCCTACCCGGCTTCTGTCGCGCTTTCCGAACTTGGAACTTATGGAGAAGCAGGAGAAAAAAATAGAAGCGGATTTTTGGGCGAAGTTCAAGCCAATTTTTCAAAAAACTTAAAAAACTATTCGCTTTCGAAAACCGGGAAAATTGACGGAAACGAGGTTTTTTATATTCAATATCCAAAGAAATTTTCACCATACGCTGTCTGCTACCGTTACGACGCAGGACTTTTGTCTTCCGGAGAAGCAGCAGTTTGTTCCGGCTCAACCTCAGTTCAAAATGAGAATTTTTTTGTTACCCTAGGCGAAAACGGTTTTTCGGACGTTCTGACAGATTTTTTTAATTCATCGCACATTTATGCCGACGTTTTTTCAAAAAATTCCAATTCTCCGCTTTCGGCAGAATACAGATTTCCTTTTTGTTCGGAAGCTGAAGAAATTTATCTTGGACTAAAGCCTTCTTCAGATTTAAAAGTCTGCGTGCGAAGCTTTACGCCGGTAAACCGTTTTGAGATCGGCACAAATGCAAGTGGCGGAACAGTTCTTGTTTATAAAAACGGAATTCAGGATGCCGGCGCGGCTTACGACAAGGAATCTGGCTGCATAACGCTCTCAACTTCAGTTTCGGCTTCCGACAAAATAACGGCTCAATGGTACGAAGACAGCTCGGACTCGTCTTCCGGGGCAATCACAGCGGCAGGCGGAATAAAAAAACAGTTTACAAAAAACCTTAGCGGAGATTTTGCTTTTGCAGGAAGCTGGACTCTTCCAAACACAGACAGCGAAAAAAATTACACGACCTTAACAACTTCTTCTCCTGGACACGCAGTTTTTGCAACAGGACTTGAATATTCGGCCGAAAATTTTAAATTCAAGAACACAGGAGCCGTAAGCCTCGAAAGCTCAAACACGACCGGAAAATGCCTGATTTCGGGAATGGACGAAGAAAAAACAGAAACCTTTTATCTTGCAAAAGACGCCGCGGTCAGCATTCCAGACGACATTCTGCCGGTTTTAACCCCACGGCCAGGCGAAAGTGAACGGAAAATTGAACTAAAAGGCTCTAAAAACGGTTCAATCGAAGCAAAAAACGGACAATCAGATACCTCGATTACAGGCTATTCGGCAAGTTTTGAATGGGATTTTTCCAATTTTTCCGAAAATGCGGCAGAAAGCTCACCTTTTTGGGCAGGAACTTCGCTAAAATTTCCGGCACTTTCCGGAATTTTGCCTTCCTGCGGCGAATTTTCACTCGCCTTAAAAATCGATGAAAATTCCAGTTTTTTTAACCTTTCGGATTTTGAACTTTACCTTCAGCTCGGTGTAAATGCCGACGAGAACTTGAGTTTTGAAGACAAAAATCAAATTCCCACCTGGAAAATCGGAAGCTCGGAAGGACAATGCGACCCAGACGTTAAAATTGCGTTCAATAAAGAAAAAAAAGGCGAATGGCAGACTGTCACAGTAAAAATCTCGGACGAAGAAAAATCTCTTCTTGCGACAGACTGCGGAGGAAGGCTCATTCTCACTTCAAAGTCAAAAAAAGCCGGAAGAATTTTTGCAGGACCTTACGAAGCAAAGGAATCGGGATTTTTTGTAAGCACAGAAAACGGTTCAGATTATGAGGTTTTTACAGCACGCGAGAAAGCTGGAAGCTCAAACTACATGACTTTTTTTAAGTTCAACAATTCTTCAGAAGAAATTTTTACGCTCACAAGATATTTTGGCGAAATCAACCTGGAAGGCTACAAGTTTTTAAGGATGAATACAAAATTCTCCTCAAAAAATTTGATTTGTGACGACGAAACTTTTTTGATTTTAACATTTGACCGGCCTCAAAGCGACGGAAGTTTTAAAACCGCTGTAAAAATAAAACTGAGCGCAGAAGACCTTGCAAAACTTTCGCAGACACAAAAATTTTCCGACATAAAAATAAATCTTTCCGAAAAAAAATCAAATTACGGCTCGGTCGAAAAAATCGACGTTTCTGTCGTTCCAACCCGATTTTGCGCCGAATTTCATTCAGTCTCGCAGACAGAACTCGCCTTCGACAGTTTTATGCTTACGGACAGCTCGCCTTATTTTCTTCTTCAAGACATTGTAAAAACTTCATGGCAAAAAAACGGCGAACTCATAAAAATAAAAGATTATGCAATCCTCAAAGACGCAAGTTTTCAAGCTGACGGAAGAACCTGTTCCCAGATAAACAACGGCAATTCAGAAAACAAAAATCATTTTTCAGGAAGCGCAAAAACAAGCTTTACTTTTTCAGAAATTTATTTTTCGATTGACGCAGGACGCTCGGCAGATTCGTCAATGCCGCTTTCTTCGGCTTCGCACACAGTCAAAAACGCAAAACCTTTTTTCAAAATTTTAAATATTGAAGAAAATTATTCCTTTAACCACGATGATGAAAGCCTCAAAAAATCCAACTCGCTTTTAGCCGATTTTTCGCCGCTCAATTTTCCATTTGTTTTTTCAGCAGACGCCACCGCAGATTCAGACATTTGGGCACAAAACCAGAATATTTCTGCAAAACTCCACTTAAAAACCCGGCCTTTTGTTTTTGAAATGCAGTCGGGCGCAAAACAAAAAATAATTTCCACAAATTCCGGGGAAACAAAATATTATGACACAAAAAATTATTTTGATTCCTGGAATAAAATCACTTCTCTGGAATTTAGCCCAGGAAAGACGGAAGCCGCAAAAAGAAATGTTTTTGCAAAGGCGAATTTAAAATTCAATCTGGAAAAAAATAATTTTTCTCCCGAATACAATTTTTATTCCGAAGAAAGCTACAAAAATTCGGCATATATAACTTATTCAGACAAGACAAGCCAGACTTTTTCCGTTCCTTTTTCAATAAAAAAGAATAATTTTTCTTTCAGCTGGAAAAAATCCACTGGCGGAACACAAAAAACGGACAAAAACGAAAATTATTCGGACGATTTTGAACAGCTTGCCTCCACTCTGAACAAAAAAATCTGGTATTTTAAGGCAATTCCGTTTTACGACATTTTCAGCAGTTCAATAAAGAATGAAGTCTTAAAAGATCCGATGATGGATGAAGAGTCGACCGAAAACATATACTATACTTCGCTTTATTCTGCCGGTTGGAAAAGAAATTTCTTTGGAAATTCAAAAGACTTTTTTTTACCGCAAAATGCCTCGTTGTCTTTTGAGCGCGACATAAAAACTTCTTCTTCGGTAACCGACGTATGCCAGCTAAAAGGAATTCTTGGTTTTAGCGCGTTGAATGTTTTTGGAAAAAACAGCGCGATTCACCTTACGGACCTTTTTGAACAGGATGAATACCTTACGTCTTTTTCGCTTACATTAAAAATTCCAGGCCAGAATTTTTCATCTTCGGTGGCGGTAATTTCGTTCTACCAGCAGGATATTTTTTACATAAAAAAAGACGAAACCTTGAAGGCCGGATTTGAATTTTCTTTTGAGGACAAAAACAATCTTTCTGCAAAATCTACCCTTGTCTGGAAAAGGCCTGGAGAATCTTCTCTGATTGAAAAATTTTTCGTTTATTTTTTTAGGAGGTTTGAACTTTTTTCCGCACAAAAAACGCAAAGTCAAACAAAAATAAACCGTTCTGACAGCCTGAATGCTGTTTTTTCGAGAGCAAGCTCGTCTTCAACGACAGGAACAACTGTCTCCGGGCATAATTTTTTTGAATATCTTCACGCTCTGGACATTCAGCTGAATAAATTTGTCTGCATAAACAGTTCTCTCGGCTTAAGCTACAGCTGCTATTGGAACAAAAATGCAAGTCTTTCGGCAAGCGCACAAATCGGAGCGACAATAAAATTCTAATTTTTTATTGTTTTTATTGAAGCGGAGCAAAATATCCGCTGTCATCACGACCGGAACGGTTCATCAAATACGCTTCAACTTCGACAGGAAGATATTTTTCGCCAAACTGGGTCGACTGCGATGAGGTAAACGACAAAACATAAATTCCGCACGGAGTATCAATCACGTCTTTTACGACATTTTTTAAACCTTCCGTCCGGTAAACATAATATTCATTTCCTGCAGTATGAGAGCAAATATACGCAAGCTCAGGAGCCACGCTGGTCTTTGCAACAAGAACTGAAGAAAGAATAATTGAATTGTTGTTTAAATACGCTGTCAAATCCGTAAGTCCGTATTTGTTAAAAGAGTTTTCGCTTAATTTTCCGGCTCCAATTAAAACAACCGCCCTCTTTTTTTCGCCGGAGATTAAACCGTTCGCAGCAAGCCTGATTGCCAGATCGACAGTACATTTTTCTGACAGAGGATTTTTCATCGACTGAAGGCTAAAATTCAAGGCTTTTTCCGGAGAACCTTCATATTCGAGCACAGGAACAGCCCCGGAAGTTACAATTCTAAGTGTTCCTTTATTTGCGTGTTCATTCATTGAAGAAGCAATTTCGCGGACAGCAGTTTCTATTTCCCTTGAATATTGGGCAGCTTCAAAACTGCGGTCAATTACAAGCGTAATATCCGCAAAATCGTTCACATAAGAGGCGCCTTCAAAAACATAATTCTGAACCGCGCCTTTTTTTTCTGTAATTACAAAATTTTGCTCTTTAAGACCGACAACCGCCTGTCTGTGGCGGTTTTCAACCTTTACTTCAACCTTTACTTCTGGAAATTTTGAAGCGTCAACCTTTTCAATCTGAACAAAAAGTCCGCCGACAAGCTCAGACATCTTGGACATTACATAAATTTCGTTTGTGCGGTAATCCGTTGCAAGAAGATTTCCGTTTACGTCAGGAACCGCGCATGTCAAATAAGAGGGAGCATTTCCAGTGCGGACATTTTCAAAAACCGTTCCAGTTTCTGTATCAACCGAATAAATTTTATTTCCGTCGCAAACAACAAGATAATTTCCCCATTTTTTCATCGATTCCGGGTGAACAAAAGTTTTTTCAAGGCACAAAAGTCCCAGATAGTTTCCAGCCGTATCAAAACGGTAAACGGCTCCAGTTACAGCATCGGCAACAAAAACTTCATTTCCAGAAACGGCGACTCCGGACGGAGCTTTTAAACCGTCAAAACCAGAAGATTTTTCAGATTTCTGTCCAAAAAAGAAAAGTCCGTTTCCGTCCCTGTCAAAAACATCAATCCGCGCATTTCCAAAATCAGACACGTAAATATTCCCGATTTCGTCAGTTGCAAGATACTGAGGACCGACAAAATTTCCAGTTCCAAGGCCTTTAGTACCAAAATGCTTTAAAAACCTTCCGCTTGAAGAAAAAAGGCTCAGTCTGTCTCCAGAGAATTCGCTTATAAGAAGATTTCCGTCATTGAGACGAATTATGTCCATCGGTCTGTCAAAACCTTCAAAAGAGCCGTTCGAGCGTTCAAATACAAAACCGTTGATGTCCATTCTTAAAAGTTCGTTTGAACCGTAAGAAACAATCCACATCGAACCGTCAGGATTTGCAAGAATCGAAACTGGCTGGCTAAAGACCAATTTTTTTCCGTCCGGAGAATTTCCAGAATAACTTCCGCTTTCCGTGTATTTTACAGGATCATTGTAACTGTTGTTTGAAATTCTTCTTTCGCGGACAATTTCTATTTTGTTTTTAAGCAAAAGTCCGCCGTAATTATTATCGCTTGCTGTCTGCCAGTGTTCAAGCGCTGTTCCTTCAAGGCCTGCACGATAGTAAGCTTTTCCAAGCCATTCGAGAATTATATTTTCCGACGGAAGATAAGAAAGCGCTTTTTCAAATTCCAAGATTGCGTCATTGTAACTTCCGCGGTAATAAGCCTGAACGCCTTTTCTAAATTCCTCCTCGGCAAAACCTGCCTGGGCAGAACGTGCGCCAGTTGAATTTTTTACACGGGCTTCCTCGCTCGTAAATACATAATTCTGAGAAAATAAATTAAAACCTGCAAAAAAAAATGGCAGCAGTGTCAGGGTTTTTAGTATTTTATTTTTCATTTCAGCTCACTTCCACCTGGGCGATTTTTAAATGTTCGATGATTTCCGCATTTTCCGGACGAAGGGCATAAGCCTGAAGAAGGTATTTTGCGGCATCTTTTTTTAAGCCAAGTTTGTAATAAACCCAGCCAACAGAATCAAGGCAGGCAGCCGACTGAGGCTCTTTGTCGAGCGCCTTTTTGCAATATGACAGGGCCTTTGCAAGATCTTTTTCCATGCAGGCAAGAACATAGCCCATTCCGTTAAGAGATGTAACGTTTTCAGGATCTATTTCAAGCGATTTTTTGTAATAATCGAGGCATTTTTCAAATTCATTCTGCTGCCATGCAACATAGGCAAGAGAAGCGTAAACGTCCGCCGGCTTATAACCAGTTTCGAGAAGCTTATTCAATTCAAAATCTGCAAGACGTTTTTTTCCAATCAGCGCATAAATCACTGCCAAAAGATAGCGGCACTGCAAAACGCGCGGACTTTGAGTTTCTGAAGTTATAACCTGTTCAAGATACAAAAGGGCATCGTCATATCTTTCAAGTTTTGCATAGCAAAGACCAATGTAATATGCAAGTTCAATATTATCAATTCCAGAATTTTCAGGAAGAGAAATGAAAAATGTAAGAGCAGATGTATAATCGCCTTTTTTATAAAGCGAAATTCCCTCAAAAAGAGGCGATGAACTTTTTTCTGCCATAAATCAACCTCCCGCACCCATTAACCAGAATTACGATATTTTCCGGTTAAAAAACAAAATCAATCTTACGGTTCAAAGCCGGTTCAAAATCAACAGGTTCAGCGCAAATTCTCGTTATTGCAATGTTTCCCGACTCTACCGCCTCATATTCGTTCAATAGTTCAGGTCCTGTCGTCGTCAAAGCTCCGCTTAAAAGAGTGCTTTTTAGCAAACCTTCTTCGATTTCTTCAAATTCTATTTTATCTTTATAATCTCTTGTACACAAGGAAGTCAAAAAAGCTGAATTGTATTTTTCCTGAGATTTTGCATTCACGCTCACAATACAGTCAGGCTCATAAAGCGAAATCAATCTTTCAAGGTTGTTTTTTACAAATTCCGCCAATGCGCCGTATTTATAACCGTCCTGAGCATATTCTCCGCTTTCCGCCTTAAGGCTTACGGCAATTCCCGGCAAACCGTACAAAACCGCCTGTCTTGCCGCCGCGACCGTTCCTGAATAAATGCAGTCGGTTCCCATGTTCGGGCCCTTGTTTATTCCTGACAAAACAGCATCAAATTCAACATTGTTAAAAAGATTTGAACGCAAGGCTGAAATTACGCAGTCAGCAGGATAACCTGAGCAAGACCATTCGTTTTCCGCAAACCTCTTAAAAGTCAGAGATTCGTACATTACGATATGAGAAGAAACAGCAGATCTGTTGGAAGCTGGAGCCAGAACATAAACATTTGCAACTTTTTTTAAAGCCTCTGCAAGAATCTGAAGCCCCGGAGCAGAAATTCCATCGTCGTTTGTGAGCAATAAATTCAGTTTTTTTGAATTATTCAATTACCTGTACCCCGCCAGCAGGCCGGACTTCGTAGCAGGACGCCTTGAATCCAAAAATCCGCTCGTATTCGGCAAGAGTTTTTCTAAACGCCTGCTCGTCTGAACGGTTCATAATCGTGTAAGTCATGCGCCCAAAACCTTTGCCTGTAATTCTTCCGCACGAAACCGGATTTCTTGAATCCTGTGCATTTGGATTTATCTCCTGCAGCCTTTTTAAAATCCAGTCAATTTCCGGACAAGAAAGCTCATAGTCTTCGCGCATATTTTTATAACTGTGATTTACAGCCCTTGCAAAACCGCCGAATTCTCCTGCCATAAGAGACTTTTGGGCTTCGAGGACGTATCTGTGTTCACGCATAATGCACTGTAAACGTCTTCGGGTATCTTCCGGCACCACAGAAAGGACATCGTTTACTTCAGAAGGATTTTCTTCATAAACCCATCCTCCGTAAACATTTGACTTTCGTTCCTTTAATTCGCCGAGAAGAAGGACATTTTCCGGCTGCTGAATAGTTTCCTCATTCCAAATTTCCACTCTCGGAACCTTTGTATCAGTAAGAAGGATAACCTTGTCTTCAAAGTTGAACGGAACCAGATCCCAAGAACCTGTTGAGTAATCCGTAAGGACAAGTGAATTTTCTTTTGAATAAATCGCAGAAAAATAATCCGCCATGTAATTTTCAAGATTAAGGAAAATCTTGTTTCCACGCTCAATTACCTGCAAAAGCTGGGAATCCGAGCACTGAAGATTAAAAAGTTTTCTGATTGCATAGGCGGTTGCAACTTTTATCGCAGTCGTAATTCCACATCCGGCGGAAGGCAAAACCTGGGAATAAACCGTAAAATCTATTCCAGAAAGGTCAAATCCACCTGAAATAAAACCGTAAACAATCGCTTTGAGGGCATTGGCCCAACGGTCTTCTTTTCTGAATTTCAATGCGGTTAAAGTTCCGCGCTTTCTGTCTTTTAACTGGGAAAAATAAAATCTGAGAGAAACGTCCTGTCGTTTAGAAACAGCGACAAAAACAGGCAGGTCAACTGCCATAGACAAAGTTTTATCCTTTGCAAACCACGTATGTTCGCCAATCAAATGAAATCGGCCGTTTGCAACAGCAATAACAGCTGGTTTTACCTGATATTCCTGCAAGTGCTCATTCCTGGTAAAATCTGCCTGTTCCATAGTGCCTCTCTACTTTTGGTGCAACGCTTAACTTTTTATTTACATTTTTAAATATGCTTGGATATTTTCAAAACCTTGCTAAAAAAAACTAATATTTATAAAATGATATTATAATGTTCTGTTTTTTACAAGTTTTTTTATCTTTTTTTTCTAGCGTACTGCTTTCGCTTGCAATTCCAAATGAATTATTTAAAATCGGGTGCCCGCTTTTTGCGCTTTTTGCACTCGTTCCTCTATATATAGCAATTTCACGTTCAAAAAGTTACAAAGAAGCATTCTGGCTTTCGTTTTTGCACGGAGGTCTTGTCCATTTGTTTTCAAGCTTCTGGCTCAAAAATTTTCAGGGAATGGCGCTTTTTACGCTCGGAGCAAGCCTTTTGGGAACAGCCTTTATCGAAGGAATAATCGGCTGGTTTTTATTCTTTCCTTTTTCACAAAAAAACAGGGTTTTGCCTGGAATTTTTATTCTGATTAAGATTTTCTGGTTTACAGGAGTTTATGTCGTTTACGAATGGTGCAAATCAACAGGATTTTTGGCATATCCGTGGGGAACTCTTTCCATGACAGCACTTTCGTGGCCGTTTTTTATGCAAATCGCAGACATTACAGGTCAATACGGAGTGACTTTTATTTTTGCCCTCTTTTCTTCGGTCGTTGCGCAGGGAATTCTTCTTGTAAACGGACATAAAAAAATCATCAACCTTAAAAGCTGCGTTTTTTCGTACACTCTCGCGGCAAAAACATTTTTTGTTCTCTTCGGGCTTACAGTAATATACGGACTTTACCAATACAACAAACCGAGATTCCCGGTCAAACACATCAATACGGTAATGGTTCAGCAGGACATGGACACTTACCGCTCAAACGAAAAAGACGCAATTACGGTTTCTCAGTTTCTTACAGATGAGGGAATTAAAGAATTTTCTTCAAACCATAAAAAAACGGATTTAGTTGTCTGGAGCGAAGGAGTTCTAAACAGAAGATGGCCGGATTCATACGGATATTATCTGACACACCCGGAAGAAAAACCTCTTATCAGATACATAAAAGAAAAAAAAGTTCCATTTATAATCGGCGGAGCGATGATTCTTGACAGAGAAAAACACAAATTTTCAAATGCGGCTCTTCTTTTTAACAAAAACGGTGAACTTGCAGGCGCATATTCAAAACTTCATCTCGTTCCATTTGCAGAAGCAATTCCATTTGTTGAATACGAACCTGTCCGGAATTTCATAAAAAAAATCGCAGGCTTTTCATACGGATGGACTGCCGGAACAAAAAACACAGTTTTTGAAATACCTGTTTCTTCGCCAAAACAAAATCTTGACACGGAAATAATTTCCCTCGAAAAAAAACAGCCGGAAAAAACTACAGTTATCGTTTCCGCTCCAATCTGCTTTGACGACGCTTTTGGACACGTTTTCCGCGGACTTTTTTCTGCCGGAACCGAGCTTTTTATGAATATCACAAACGATTCGTGGTCAAAAACACAGTCAGCGGAATACCAGCATCTTGCGGTGGCAGCCTACAGGGCAATTGAATTCAGAACTACCCTCGCCCGATGCACAAATTCTGGAGTTACAACGGTAATTTCTCCGTCTGGAAAAGTCATTTCTTCGCTTCCGCTTTTCGAACCTGCGCACTTAAGCGTCTCAATCCCAGTTTACGGACGACAGGTTACAGCCGCTTCTCAGTTCGGAGACTGGCTTCCACATGTTCTCATAGTTCTAATTGCCGCTTTTTTATTTTTTTGCGTAAAATCAAAAAAATTCTATTGCCAGTCTAGATTTAGTGTTTTATGATGAATTAGTTATAAAAACAACACTATTGCTAGAGGGGATATTTTTTTATGCGCTGTCCTTACTGCGGAAGCCTAGACGATAAAGTCATTGAATCACGCACGATGGCAAACGGAGAATCGCTCCGCCGCCGCCGTGAATGTGTAAGCTGCGGATACAGATTTACAAGTTACGAAAGAATCGAAGAAAAACCATTTATGGTAATAAAAAGAGACGGACGCCGCCAGCCTTTTGACAGGACAAAACTCGAGAAAGGAATCGACCGCGCCCTCGAAAAACGCCCGGTTGCGACAAGCATGATAGAAAACATCATAAATGACATTGAAGACCGTGCAATAATCGCAGGAAAGGCAAACCGGGAAATTTCAACAGCTGAGCTGGGAGAATTCGTCCTTGAACGCCTGTACGACATAGACAAGGTTGCATATATCCGTTTTGCTTCCGTATACAAGCACTTTGAAAATCTCGAGGAATTTGTCACAGAAGTAAACAACCTTTCCAAGAAAAACCAGGAAAAGAAAAACAAAACAGAAACAACAGCAGAGGGAGAATAAGGTGGAATCTTTCAAAAAAACAAACAGCGACGATTTGTCAATTTTTCCGCAATGGAGAAGTTTTTTGGGCTCATCCAGCGATGAAGAAACAAAAGGCTTTTTAAGGCAGGTTGTAAAACGCAACGGCTCGATAGAAAAATACGACCGCTCAAAGATAGAATCAGCCGTAAACCGGGCAATTGAAGCTGTCACAAAAATTCCAGACACAGAAAAAGCAAAAGAACTTACAGACAAGGTTGAAGAAAACCTGAGAGTCCTTTTGGCAGGCCGTCGCGCACATTCAATTCCTGCAATCGAAGAAATTCAAGATATTGTCGAAAACGTACTGATAGAAGCAAAGGAGGTTGAAGTTGCAAAAGCTTACATTCTTTACCGTGCAAAGCACGAAGCCATCCGCGACTCAAAATCTTTAATGCTCGACATAAACGCAACAATGGACGGTTATCTTGCACAGTCCGACTGGCGCGTAAAAGAAAACGCAAATGTGAATTTTTCACTTGGCGGTCTTATTCTTCACAACTCAGGAACAGTAACGGCAAACTACTGGTTAAAGAACATTTACACTCCAGAAATTGCAGAAGCCCACAAAAACTGCGCTTTTCATATTCATGACCTTTCGATGTTTTCCGGTTATTGCGCCGGATGGTCTTTAAGACAGCTTATTCAGGAAGGACTGGGGGGAGTTCCGGACAAAATCACCTCAAAACCAGCATCTCACCTTTCAACTTTGGTAAACCAGATTGTAAATTTTTTGGGAATAATGCAAAACGAATGGGCTGGAGCTCAGGCACTTTCATCATTCGATACATACCTTGCTCCTTTTGTAAAAGCAGACAATCTTGACTACAAAAGCGTAAAACAGTGCATTCAAAGCTACATATTCGGAGTAAACACTCCAAGCCGCTGGGGATCCCAGGCACCATTTACAAACATAACGCTCGATTGGATCTGTCCAGACGACTTAAAGAATAAAAAAGCAATCGTAGGCGGAAAAGAACAGAATTTTAAATACGGCGACTGTCAAAAAGAAATGGACATGATAAACAAGGCATTTCTTGAGCTTCTTTTGGAAGGCGATGCTGTCGGACGAGGATTTGCATACCCGATTCCAACATACAACATTACAAAAGATTTCAGCTGGGACAGCGAAAACGCAAAACTTCTGTTTGAAATAACAAGCGCATACGGAACACCTTACTTTCAAAATTTCATCAATTCGGATTTAAATCCAAATGATGTCCGCTCAATGTGCTGCCGGCTCAGGCTCGATAAACGAGAATTAAGAAAACGAGGCGGCGGACTTTTCGGCTCAGACGAATTTACAGGGTCGCTCGGAGTTGTCACTATCAATCTTCCGCAAATCGGCTATCTTGCAAAAACAGAGGAAGAATTTTATGCCCGGCTCGACTACCTTATGGATCTGGCAAAACAAAGCCTGTGCATAAAGCGAAAGGTAATTCAAAAGCTTCTGGACAATGGACTTTTTCCATATACAAAGCGCTACCTAAAAACACTGGACAATCACTTTAACACAATCGGTCTGTGCGGCATGAACGAATGCTGTCTGAACTTTTTGGGCGTAAACATCACCGACAAAAAAGGCTATCAATTTGCCTGCGAAGTGCTCGATCATATGCGCTCAAAAATGCAGGATTATCAGGAAAAAACCGGCGAGCTCTTCAACCTTGAAGCAACTCCTGCCGAAAGCACATCTTACCGTCTGGCACGGCATGACAAGACAAACTTTCCCGGCATAATCACAAGCGGAAAAGACGAGCCTTACTACACCAACAGTTCGCAGCTTCCAGTCGATTACACTTCGGACGTTTTTGAAGCCCTCGACCAGCAGGAAAAATTGCAGACAAAATACACAGGCGGAACAGTTTTCCATATGTTTCTTGGAGAACAGATAAAAGACTGGCGCGCCTGCCGTGATCTTGTAAAAAAAGTCTTTACAAATTACAGAATTCCGTATTTTACAATCAGCCCGACATATTCAATTTGTCCAGTTCACGGCTACATTGCCGGAGAACATTTTGAATGTCCAAAATGCAAGGCAGAAAAAGAAGCAGAATTAAGAAAAAAACTTGCAGAGCTTGAAGCTGAACGAAATTCACTTTTAAACAAAAAAAATTAGCATAAACTTAAATGGGAGAAGATAAAAAATGACAGAACAGACAAAAACAATCGAAGAACTCGACGCGCAGATTGAATCTTTAAAAGAAGAACTCAAAAACGTGCACGGAACAGAAACTGAAGTCTATGCAAGAATCGTAGGATATTACCGTGCCGTAAAAAACTGGAACAAAGGAAAGCGCGACGAATACAATCATCGAAAACTTTTTACAGTAGACGAAACTTTTTCAGGCCAGCAGGAACTACAGGCTACGCTTTTTAACGAAACACTCAGTTCAGAAAACAACATCAATTCAAAAAACGAAAGCGCAGGCACGGAAGAATCATCAGCGCCGGCAGACTATGAGTTTTTTATGAGAAAAACCTGTCCAAACTGCCCTCCAGTAAAAGCCTTTATGGAAGAGCTTAACCTTACAGGAAAGTTAATCGATGTCGACACGGACGAAGGCCTGAGAATCGCAGCCGCAAAAGGCGTATTTTCCGCTCCAACAGTAATTTTCTATGACGAAAACGGAACAGAAATCGCGCGGGCACACAGCGTAGAAGACATAAAAACTTCAATTCCAGAAATGAATCTGGCACAGGCAGTCTGAGACAACAATCTTATTGCCTGACAGCAAAATAAATTGAACAGATTATATGAATGAAAAAATCGGTGCACTCGTAAAAACTTCTCTCGTTGATTTTCCAGGAACCGTGTGCGCCGCGGTTTTTCTAAAGCACTGCAACCTGCGCTGTCCGTACTGCTACAATGCGCAGCTAGTAACAGAAACTCAAGACGATACAGGTCTTTTTACCTTAGACGAAATTAAAAGCCACCTTGAAAAACGCAAAAACGTCCTCGACGGATTAGCAATTTCCGGAGGAGAAGCGCTTTTAAATCCTCACACAAAGGAACTCATCCTTTTTGCAAAAAAATTAAACTACAAGGTCAAGCTGGACACAAACGGCACACTGCCAGAACTTTTACAGCAAATTACAGAAAACCCGCAGACACGGCCGGATTTTATCGCAATGGACATAAAAACAAGCCCTCAAAAATATCGCGGGCTTTTAAATTCTTCAAACATTTCCGACAAAACTGATTATGAACAGGCCTTAAAAAAATCGATAAAAATATTAAAAGAATATCCTTTCGCCAGCCGAGAATTCCGAACGGTTTTAGTTCCGACACTCGTACAAAAAAAAGATATAGAAAATATCGCCGCCATTCTTCCAAAAGACGCCTCATGGCAGTTTGCACGTTTTTCCGCCGGAAACTGTCTTGAGCCTCTCTATAATGCGCTTCCTCCTTATAGCGAATCTCAAATCTCAGAACTTATAAACTACGCAAAGACCTTTATTCCAAATTCCTGCCTGAGATAGTTTTATAAAAAGCAATTTTTTACTGAAAGACAATTATTTTTGATTTTTTTTCAAAAATTTTTATATTTTTTTTCATTTTAGTACTTGACCTTTTTTTTACGCTTTGATATAGTTGAACAATCACTTGGGGGCATAGTCCAGCTGGTAGAACACCGGACTCATATTCCGTATGTCATAGGTTCAAGTCCTATTGCCCCTACTTTTTTCAAGGGCTAGTCAAATTGACTAGCCCTTGTTATTTTCAGCCATAATGTTTTAAAGGAGGCATGATAAAAATTACATCCTTGTAATTTTTATCATCACAGTTTGCTCAAGCGTTGCTTTCACAAACTGTGATTCTCGCCATCCGTGGCTCGCCGCTAACGCGGTGTTTTATTAAGGAGACATGATAAAAATGGAAGCGGAAAAATTTGATTCGCCTTTTAAAGGACGTTCACTCTTAACATGGGCAGACTATTCTCCTGAAGAAATTTTACAGTTTCTCGACTACGCAATCCTCGCAAAAAAGCAGGCGCACAATAAAGAAATTCACCAGAGATTTTTAGGAAAGACAATCGCCCTTATCTTTGAAAAACGCTCTACACGTACACGTTCATCTTTTGAAACTGCATTTGGCGAAGAAGGCGGCCATCCGGTATTCATGTCAACACAGGATATTCAACTTGGCGGAAAAGAAAGCGTAAAAGACACCGCAAGAGTCCTCGGAAGAATGTTCAGCGCAATCGAATTCCGTGGCTTTAAGCAGGAACATGTACAGCAGCTTGCGGAATTTTCAGGAATTCCGGTAATCAACGGACTTACAGACGAATTCCATCCTACGCAGGCACTTGCCGATATTCTTACGCTTCAGGAAAATTTCGGAAAACTCAAGGGCCTGAAATGGGTTTTCTGCGGAGACGGACGCAATAACGTAGCCCGCTCGCTTATGATTATTTCTGCAAAACTGGGAATCGACTTTGCAATATTCGCTCCTAAAGAACTCTTTCCTCCAAAAGACATTCAGGAGTTGTGCGCGCCGTTTGCAAAAGAAAGCGGAGCAAAAATTGAAATTTCAGATGATATTTCAGTTGTAAAAGGAGCAGATTGCCTTTATACTGACGTATGGGTTTCGATGGGTGAAGAAGCGCTCAAAGAAGAAAGAACCCGTTTGCTTAAACCGTATCAGGTAAACAAAGAGCTTATGGCCGCAACAGGTAAAGAAAATACAATTTTCATGCACTGTCTTCCAGCGGTCTTAGGTCAGGAAGTTACAGAAGAGGTTTTCGAAAGTTCCGCAAGCAAAGTATGGGACGAAGCAGAAAACCGCAAGCATACGATTAAGGCAATCATGCTGGCACTTATCTAGCCATAACCAGGAGATTCAAGATGAAAAAAACTCTCATTGTTGGACTTATTTCTGCAGTTCTTTCTGCTGGATTCATTTTTAGCACAACTGCACAGGAAAGCGCAGACAAAAAAGAACCTTCTTACAAAAAGGAATTTCATGAATCTGAAATGAGTTACAAAAATGTAACAGTTTACAGAGTCCTCGACCAGAAAGATGCTTACATCGTAATGTATGCAAAAGGTCATCGCGAAGTTGGCAATGTTGTAGTTCCAAAAAAATGGTACAAATCTTCACCAAGAAAACTCGCATTCCGCAAGCTTTCTACAGGAATGTCTCCTTATATGACAGTTCTCTACCGCAATGGAGAATTTGAACAGGTAATTCTTACAATGCCGATAAGCCGCGCAGATTCAGCCTGGGGAGTTACAGACAGCAACGTTCAGGTAAATGCCGACAAAGATACATTCGACATAGTTTATTAAAACATCTCTAAAGATTCACATTTCTTTTTAGAGTCTCAAAAAGAAAAAGAGCCGTCCTTTCTACGATGGCTCTTTTTTTTGACAGGAAAATTTATGAAAATCATAACTGACAAACAAATCGATTCATTTAAATCATTTTTAAAATCGCACAATTTCTTTTTTATAATCGGACACAAAGAACCAGACGGAGACTGCATTTACAGCTGTCTTGCAATGGCCTGTATTCTAAAAAAGCTAAATCTTGAATACCAGCTTTTAAGCGCAGGTCCGTTCAAACGCAACGAAATCGCTTCAAAAGCACAATTTTTTACAGACACGCCTCAGTTTTTAACAGAACCGGAACGAAAAGAAACAGGGCTTATAATTCTTGACTGCTCAGAATTAAAAAGACTTGGAGATATTGACGGAGACTTGACAGGTCTGGACACTTTTATTATAGACCATCACCTCACTGCCGATGTATCTGAAAACTGCATAATAGATTCCTCCTCTCCTGCCGCCTGCTGCCTTGTTCAGCAGATTTACGAAAAAGTAATCGGGCCTGTAGATTCAGAAGTTGCAAACTATCTTTTTATGGGACAGAGCACGGACACAGGATATTTTAAATTCCTTAATTCAGATTCAACAGAAGTATTTTTACAGACAGCAAGGCTTGTTCAGGCAGGCGTAAATCCTAGAAAAGTTTACGACCAGATAACTGGCGGACGCCCTTATTCAACACGAAAACTTCTCGGAGTTCTTTTAGGCAGAACAGAAAGAGTTTGCAACGACAAGCTTGCAATTACATACGAAACATTGGAAGACACAAAAAAATACGGTCAGGAAGGACGTGACAGCGACGCGCTTTATTCGCTTCTTCTTGCAACGACAGGAATCGAGGCTGTTGCCTTCTTGCGCCAAGATACGGAATTCAGCTGTACCGGAGGACTTCGCTCAAGAGACGACTGTGACGTAAGTGCAATTGCCTCTCATTTTGGCGGCGGCGGTCATAAAAATGCAGCTGGTTTTAGCATTCAGGGCAAGCTGGAAAACCTTATTCCTGAAATAAAAAAAGAATTTGCAAAAATTTTATAAAATTTCTCTGCAAGATTTTGCAAGAAAGTTGCAAGATTTCGCAAGTTTTTGCATGATTTTGCAAGAAAATTGAAACATTTTGCAAGAATTTGCATAATTTTGCAGGAAAGTTACAAGTTTTTGCAAGATTTTGCATGACTTTGCAAGAAAGCTGCAAGTTTTTGCAAGAAAATGAATTTTTTTGCAAGTTTTTTGGATGATTTTGCAAGAATCTGCAAGAAAACACGAAAATTCCATCTTTTTTGGCATGAAAAAAATTGGCATAAAAATTGCTGTTTCCAAAACAGGAGGCAGCAAATGCAGCAAATTCAAATCACTCAGATTCCGCAGTTATTAAAAACAAAAAAAATTACGGAACAAACGGCCAGAAACTTCATCTGGGAAGAAATCTTTAACAATCCAAGAAAATATGGACTTTGTACGCTTACAGAAGACCAGCTGAGCGAATTTTTACTCTTCGGATCTTCGGTCTTTATCCAATACGTAAAAAATTACACAAACAGCTCCATCAACTTTACAATTTTTCTAAGAGCGTGTATAAAGCACACTTACAAAAACTGGCTAAAAAGACAGATAAAAGCAAAAGCCGGCGAACAATGCCTGCAAGATCAGTCCATTTTTGACTTTGAATACAGGCAGGAAAATATGAACGAAGACTACATCGAAAAAAATCATAGTTTTCAGACAAAACAAAATTTTTCAAAAACATTGGACAACATGAGCAAAAAGAAGCAGGAAATTCTTAAGGAATTTATTCACATCTGCGCCTGCAAAGCCTGCAACGAAATAGATCCTGCTATGCTCAAAAACATATCTGAATTTTTTAAAATGAACCATGAACATTTCTGCCGGGAAATTGAAGAACTAAAATTAAGGACAGCCTGTAAAAGAGCAAAAAGAAATTTTATGCTTGAACGCAGAAACCGCGCATTTTTCTTTCATAAGAGAAGTCTTTGTGAACTTTCAAAAATCGATCCATCTTCATCTTATTACAACACGGTTTCGGAAAAATACGAAAACCAGACAAACAGCTGGAAAAATATCAACAGCCTTCTAAAACACAGGTTTGTCGTCTCTCCGACAGTTGCGGAAATTTCAAAGGTTACAGGAATAAAAGAGAGGCGCGTTTCGTTTTTTTTAACCCACCGTCAAAAAACACTCAATTTTATGCCATTTATCGAAAACGCCCAAAATTACAAAGAGCACAAAAACGACGATGAATAAAATAATCCGTTTGTTGTAACCACTTTTTTTTTGGAGTATATTTAGTTTATGAAATTATTTTTAGCTTCCGGTAACCGGCACAAACAGAAAGAAATGCAGGAAATTCTCTCTGATTGCGAAATTTTAATTCCTGCAGACGTTGGAATAGACTTTAATCCAGAAGAAACAGGCGCCACTTTTTACGAAAATTCCCTCATAAAAGCACGTGCCCTTTACGAACTTGTCCATGAACCTGTAATTGCAGACGATTCAGGAATCTGCGTAGAAAGCCTCGGAAACGCACCAGGAATCTACACTTCACGCTATGCGGGTCCAGAATTTATGCATGGCTATCCAGACGGTCACAAAATGCCGCAAAACGAGCAGAATGAAAACCTTATTCTTCAGCTTAACGCAACAGGTTCAAAAAACCGCAAATGTTTTTACGTCTGTGCAATGGTTTTGCTCATAAACAGTGAACGTTTTTTTGTCGCCCAGGAAACCTTTGAAGGCGAACTCATCGACGACATAAAAAAACAGGCAGGAAACGGAGGTTTTGGCTACGATCCTATAGTCTATCTTCCGCAATACAAAAAAACTGTCGCAGAAATTTCAGCAGAAGAAAAAAACAGGATTTCTCACCGCGGAAAAGCGGCACGTGCTATTTCTGACATCTTAAAAAATCTGAATAAACAAGTCTAAGACTCATTTTTTTTATTGCATTTTGACTTACACTACAATGCGCGGTCTGTCATAAAAAACTGGCAGACCGTGTTTTTTTGCACACAGTATAAATGACAATTTTATGCCGGAAAATTTTACAGTCTGACTAAACGCAAAATCCGCACTTCCACACTCAGCTATTTTTTTTCAAAAAGTTCAAAAAAAATTCAATTTTTTATTAAAGATATTTATTTCCAATGCCGATAAGAATAAAGACAAGTTATGGGTAGAAATGTTTCGATGAAACAACTGTCCAAACAAGTCAATGTAAAAGGAAATGGATGTAGCCTTGTAAATGCAGAAGTTTCCTTTTACAAACAGTCCAAAAAGGATTTTGGATTGACAATTTTCCATGGAGGAAAAAATTATGGTCATTAACCACAACATGTCAGCTCTGTATTCAAACAGACAGTTAGGAGTAACTAACCAGGGTCTTCAAAAAGACATGGAAAAGCTTTCATCAGGCGAAAGAATCAATCGCGCTGGTGATGACGCTTCTGGACTTGCAGTATCTGAAAAAATGCGCAGCCAGATCCGTGGATTGAACCAGGCTTCTCAGAACGCACAGAATGGTATCAGTTTCATTCAGGTTACAGAAGGTTATCTGCAGGAAACAACAGACATCATGCAGCGTATCCGCGAACTCGCAGTTCAGTCATCAAACGGTATCTACAGCGACGAAGACCGCATGCAGATCCAGGTTGAAGTTTCTCAGCTCGTTGCAGAAGTAGACCGCATTGCATCTACAGCACAGTTCAACGGTATGAACATGCTCACAGGACGTTTTGCACAGTCTACAGGTGAAAACACTGTTACAGGTTCTATGTGGTTCCACATTGGAGCAAACATGGATCAGCGTATGCAGGTATTCATCGGAACAATGACATCGGAAGCTCTCGGTATCCGCGAAATCGGTACTGAAACTCCAATGAGTTTGGCATCTCCTGATATGGCCAACCGCGCAATCGGAACTATCGACGAAGCTCTTAAAAAGATTAACAAGCAGCGCGCCGATCTCGGTGGTTACCAGAACCGCATGGAATATGCAGTTCGCGGACTTGATATTTCAGCCGAAAACATGCAGGCTTCTGAATCACGCATCCGTGACACAGACATGGCTTCGCAGATGGTTGAATTCACCAAGAACCAGGTACTCACACAGGCTGGAACAGCAATGCTTGCTCAGGCAAACTCACAATCACAGAATGTATTGTCTTTGCTTAGATAGTGCTGTATAGTAATTTGTCAGAAATCCATCTATGATTTTAAAATCATTTTTGAATTTCTGGCAAATTTTGCGGTGTTTTTGCTCTACTCTTTTTATTTTTCCACAAAAAAACACTAAAAATCTAACTTTAGAATTTGATTTAGCAGATTTTTTTGCTATAATCTTATTTATAGAGTTTGTCAGAACAAAAAATGTAATTTTATTGCAGTTTTGTCTGAAAACCGGGCATTTTTTTTAGGAATGCCACTGATCTTTGAAAACAGCTTTCCATGACATTGTGACAGTATGGACGGTTATTAGTATTTTTATTCAGAATACGAATAACAGTTCCTGCTGATGGGCTAAAATTGCAGAAGGGGGCGCAAAACCGACTGCAAACCGCACAATGGCAGGACTTACGGCATGAAGTCGTATGTTTTTTTTGCATGGAGGGCACAAATTATGGTTATTAATCACAATATGAGTTCGATGTACTCAAATCGTACACTGGGAGTTTCTAACGAACAGTTGCAGGCAAACATCGAAAAACTCAGTTCAGGTCAGCGTATTAACAAAGCTGGCGATGACGCTTCAGGACTTGCAGTATCTGAAAAGATGCGCAGTCAGATTCGTGGATTGAATCAGGCTAACAGAAACATTCAGAATGGTGTTTCTTTCATTCAGTCTACAGAAGGATATTTGCAGGAAACTACAGACATTCTTCAGAGAATTCGTGAACTCGCAGTTCAGTCATCAAACGGCATCTACAGCGATGAAGACCGTATGCAGATTCAGGTTGAAGTATCTCAGCTCGTTGCAGAAGTAGATCGTATCGCTTCTCAGGCTCAGTTCAACGGAATGAATACTCTTACAGGTGCATTCGCTTCAGATTCAGTATCAGGACGCGTTATGCAGTTCCAGATCGGTGCAAATGTTGACCAGAACGCTCGTGTATACATCGGCACTATGACAGCCGAAGCTCTTGGACTTAAAGGAGCTCAGGGATCTGATGAACAGATTGGAATCGATTCACCAGACAAGGCTAACATGGCAATCGCATCAATCGACAACGCGCTTTTGACAGTTTCAAAACAGCGTGCAGATCTCGGTGCATACCAGAACCGCTTTGAAATGGCTTCTAACGGTATTGGCGTAGCTGCTGAAAACCTTCAGGCTGCTGAATCACGCATCCGTGATACAGACATGGCTTCTGAAATGGTTGAGTATACAAAAAACCAGATTCTTTCACAGGCTGGTACAGCAATGCTCGCACAGGCAAACAGCCAGTCACAGAACGTACTTGCATTGCTCAGATAGCAAAATCGCTTTTATTATTTAAGAGATTCCTGGATGTTATCTTTTTTAGAATAAAAGCGTAAAGAAGAAGGGGTGCGCCCTCCTTCTTCTTTCATTTTTCAGGAGGAAAGCCCCATGACAATAAGTTCAATAGGGCAGCCGGCAATGGATGGCCGCATATCAGCAAACTCCGCAAATGCTTCTGCATCTAAAACTCCGCAACGACCGGAAGTAAAGATGCCTATGGCAGATGCTGCACAAGTGGTTCAAAATATTTCCGACAAAAATGCCCAATTACAGGAAGATGTCCGTCAATTACAAAAACTATCGGATGTTGTTTCGGGTAGAAAAGTACAATTTTCGGTAAACAAGGAACTAAATCAAGTCGTTGTTACCGTCGTTGACTCAAAAACTGATAAAGTCATAAAACAAATTCCTTCCGAAGACATTCAAAAGTTAAAAGTAAGAATACGGAAAGCAATCGGAGTATTGTTTGACGAAATGATTTAATTCATTTTCTTGCATTAACATAATTTACGGGATTACAACATGGCTGATATATCAATACCTGGAGTCAGTGACAAATATAAGACTAACGATTTTATTGAAGCATTGATAAAAAAGGAGCGGCTTCCGCTTACAAGGGAGCAGGAGTCGCTCGACAGGTACAAAGAACAGCAAAATGCCTGGAACGGAATGAGCCAGAAAATGACGGCTCTTCGCACAAATACAAAAACTCTTTACTCATTTGATAATCCTTTCAACAATAAAATTTCAACTTCGACTGACGAAAACGCAATCACAGCAACTCCCGGACGAGAAGCAGCCTACGGTCAAATAAAAATTGACGTTGTAAAACCAGCTACAGCAGACAGATTTCTTTCGGAAGAGCTGGACAAAGATTTTTCAATTCCAAAAGGAAAATACAGTTTTCAAGTTGCAGACAAAACGATTTCTTTTAACTGGAAAGGCGGAAAAGTTTCGGAATTTGTAAATTCTCTCAACAAACGCGGATCAAACACAATAAAAGCAAGCATTGTCGGAGTTTCAAACAACAAACAGTCGCTTTTACTTGAGTCATTAAAAACTGGTGACGAAAATACTTTAATTTTTAAGGATGATGCGCTTTCATTCGCCCTAAAACACGGAATCATTGCAAAAACAAAGGCCGACTTTCAGGAAATCGGAACGTCTTTGGAAGATTTTTATTCGCCTCAGGACGAATTTCCTGTTCCTGCGGTAGAACAGTCTGGAATGCCGGAAATTACAAGCAAAGAAGTTGAATGGGATTCGGAAGAAAACCGCTACATTCTCCCACCGCGATCCGGACTTGAACTTCAGCTTAATGACGAAATTCTTGAAAACCCGAACAATAGAATTGAATTCACTTATTCAACCTTTGAAACCCAGGATATAACCGACGAATTAAACCTTATCCGCACAACCCGGCCGGAACTTCAGGAAACAGGCAAAGTTACTTACGAAGACGTGACTGTTTTTAACGACAAGACACAAGTTGAACTTCCGCCAGTGCCTTCTACCCTGCTTACGCCAATTACCGGCGAAACAGATTTTTATGCACGCACTGCCGACGGAAAGGAAACTCAGATTAAAACCGCAAGCCTTGCTGTTGACGAAGAAACTGGCGAAAAAACAGTTCAGGTTGATTTAAAAAATTATCCGGACATTCAGAGCATTGTTATACGAAACAGAAATACGGGAGAAGCGGCTGCTGTTTCAAAATTTACAGTTTATGACTCTAAAAAAGATTTGGGGTACGAAGCCGTGCATCCGGTTTCAACAGCAGGAGATGCAATAATCAAATACGAAGGAATTACTGTAAACCGTCCGACAAACAAAATAGACGACGTAATTCCTCATGTAACGCTGAATGTATTTAATTCAACTGAAAAAACCGCAACAATCGACATAAAACCGGACAAAGAATCTGCAAAAGACGCTCTAATTCAATTTGTAGGAACTTACAATCAGGTTTTGGCAGAAATGAACATTTTGAGCGAAAACAAGCCGGAAATTATTTCTGAACTAGATTATCTTTCGAGCGATGAACAGGAAAACGCGCAAAAAAGACTCGGAATGTTTTTTGGAGACAGTTCTCTGCGTTCTGGAAAAAGTTCATTGCAATCAATAGTCTCGGGAAGTTACCGCTGGTCAGAAAATGCGACAATCACAATGCTCAATCAGCTTGGAATTTCGACAAGGGCAACAGGTTCTTCAGGAGGATATTCTGCAAGCCAGCTCCGCGGTTACCTTGAAATAAACGAAAAACAGCTGGACAAGGCTCTGGAAAACGACCTCGATCAGATAAAAAATATTTTTGGATACGATTCTGACGGCGATTTAATCATTGATACGGGAATTGCATATCAACTCGACAGGCAGCTCGGTTCCTGGGTTCAAAGCGGCGGAATAATCGCAAATAAAAACGCAACTCTCAAAACAAGGATTAAATCTTCCGAAACAAAAATTGCAACCCTTGAACGTCAGATAGACAACAAAGAAGCGCAATTGAGGTCAAAATACGGACAGATGGAAGGAACCTTAAACAGTCTTAACTCGCAGTCAAATACAATCTCAAACTTTGCAAACAATGGAAAACAATAGTAAAATATAACTAAGCTAAAATCTGAATTTTTACAACTTACAGGAACAGGAATATTTTATGGAATTTTATGTAAACGGCACAAAAATTGATGTTGAGCTCGAAAATGAAAAAACAATCGGAGATGTCCTCAGAGGTTTTGAAGAAGAATGCGCAAAATCAAACGCAACAACCGTAAGCATCATAGTTGACGGAAAAAATATCAGCGCAGAAGATTTTGACAAAACTGCAGAAAAACCATTGTGTCCGGACACAAAAATTGAACTTGGAATCATAAGCCAGGAAGCAATCGAAAATTCATTTAACGAAGAAAAAGAAAGCTGCCGCAAACTTTCAGAAGAATTAAAACAAATTCCGGTAAAATTTCAGGCAGGAAAAGATAATGAGGCAAATTCAATAATCACTTCGCTTGCCGATTTAATCGACAACATATGCCACACAGCAAGTCTTTCCGCCTTGTTTCCTCAGAAATTTGGAAAAATAAAAATCGAAGGCAAAACTTTTGTCGAATTTTTCGCAGATTTGTCTCCGGTTCTAAAGGACTTTGAACAGGCTATTGAATCAAAAGACACAGTCCTTTTGGGCGATTTGGCAGAATACGAAATCAGCCCGCGGCTCGACAGCCTGGCAGACGCTCTGGAGGCATAAATGAATTCTGGCTCACCGATTGCAGCAAGGCTTTCCATAAATATTCTTTCCGTTCTGCTCGTTGTTCTTATTGTTGCAGCAATACTTGTAATTCTCTGGGGCATCTCAAAAATTCTTGAAAAATATAAAATTTCCGATTCATACGCAGAAAAAAACAAAAACCGCCCTACTTCCAAAAAAAGTATAAATGAAATTTCAAAACGCGCAAAACTTTCGGCTGACGAAAAAGAGCTTTTCTCTAAAATCTGCGCTGAGCATCCGCTTCCAAATATAAATTACATTCTCAACAAAACAAATACATTTAATTCATACTTAAAAACCGAATTCAATTCATTAAAAAATACAGAAGACGAAAATGCAAAATCAGTTCTCTTTTCGCTCAGGGCAAAATTAGTAAAAACGTTTGAATCTTCCGCCGTCATAAAAACTTCGCGCGTAATTCCAATCGGAACAAGTTTTAATTACACTCCTTCTCAGGGAATTCACTTTTTGACAGTTCTTGTCGATACAAATCAGTCCGAACTTCATTTCCAACTTCCGGAAGATCTTCCTGCCCAGGACAGACCGGCGATTCTTTCTAAAATAAAATTGATTTTTGTGTACAAGGATTCTATGCCTTACGAAATAGAAGTCCGGGTTGTGCGCTATCAAAAGGGAAAAAAAGACACAGACCTTCTTGTCTGCACCCACAGCGATAAAATTTTTTCCAGAACAAAACGCGCTTTTCCACGAATTGACCTTTTTCAAGATTGCAAATTTTCTTCTGTAAAGCCAGAAATTGAAGGCGACAAAACAGAATATAAGGCAAGCGAAAAAATACACGAAGGACAACTTTTAGATATTTCTGCCGGAGGATGCAGAATAACAACAAAACTTGCCATCAAGGCAGAACAATATTTAAAAGTAACAGCTCTTCTTGACGGAAAAACAGAAGACAGCGCGATAGGCTTTATAATCCGAACCACAAAAACAAAAAATGACGAATACATTCTTCACATAAAATTTGTAAAAATTGAAAAAAATATCGTAAACAGAATAAATGCTCTCGCCTGCGGTTATGAAACATTTTAAAATGCAAAAAAAAATTCATAAGATTTTTTAATAACAATACTGTTATTGACGGTAAAATTAGATTGGATTATTCTATAAAGACATGAAAGTTTTAGAAATCAGTTCTATTGGCGTTGAAGATAATTTGATTTATTACCGCCGAAATTATACAGCAATTGCAAAAATCGATTTTCTCTCAAAGCAGGAAGATGTACAGATTTCTTTTACAATAGAAGTTGATCCGTTCGGACGAAAAACAATCACGCTAAATTATCCGTACGGCACAAATTTTGATTATCCAGTTTTGCCTGTGACAAAATCGATAAAAGAAAAAATTCTTTCAATGGACAGCGAAGGATTATTGCCAATATGACTTTTTATACAGATTCAGCAGAGCAGACAATTGAATTTGGAAAAAAAATAGGTTCTAAATTAAAAAAAGGCGATATTCTTGCAATGCAGGGAACTCTTGCGGCAGGAAAAACAACAATCACAAAGGGAATTGCACTCGCTCTCGGAGTTGAAGATACTATTACAAGTCCGACATTCTGCCTCATAAGCGAATACGAAGGAAAAATTCCTCTTTACCACATGGACGTTTACCGCCTTAACGGAACTGACGATTTTATAAATCTTGGCGCAGAAGAATTGATTTACGGAAACGGCGTAAGCATAATCGAATGGTCAGAAAAAATCATGGATTCGCTTCCAAAAAAAACAATAATAATCCGGCTTGAACCGCAGGAAAGCGCCGACGGCTGCCGAAGAAAAATTACGCTCGAAAACTGGCCTTACGGTGAGTTTTAATGAGGAAAAAATGAAAGCTTTAGCAATAGACAGCGCGTCTGGCTGCATGACAGTCAGCGCAAAAAATGATGATATTACGACTTCACTGTCGCTGGATATAGGACCAAAACAAAGCCAGGAACTCCTGCCTGCCATTGATTTTGTCTTAAAAAAAGTTGATTTAAAACCAGAAGAACTCGATTACACGGTTTTATGCAAAGGTCCGGGAACTTTTACAGGTTTGAGGCTTGCATTCGCCGCTTTAAAATCAATCGAACTTGCGTTTAACAAGCCTGTCTATGGAGTTTCCACACTCGAATGTTACGCTTCGCCGTTTGAAAATTTTGAGGGGCTTGTAATTTCGACAGTCGATGCAAAAAAAGACCAGTTTTTTGCAGGAATTTACGAAAACAAAAAAACAATTCTTGAGCCGGAAGACACGACGATAGAAAAAGTAATTTCCGTAATCGACAAAACAAAAAAAATTCTCTGCGTCGGACCGGATGCAAAACTCTTTGCAGAAGAACTCAAACAAAACAGCCCGTCTCTGGACGTTATTTATTTTGACGCGCAAATAAACACATGCATAAATCTTTTCAATATTGCCGAAAAAATGATTGAAGAAAAAAAAGAGCCCCTCAAGGATTTTGAAGGGCCTGAATACCTTCGCAAAAGCGAAGCAGAAATCGCCTTGGAAAACAAGTAGTTTTTTAAGCTGATTTTTTATTTTTAAGCTGGGAACAGTTTTTCAAAAAAAATTATTTTCCGCCTAAAAATTTTGAAAGCGCTTCGAGAGTCTGAGAATTTGCGGCGGCTTCCCTGTTTTCTGTCTGGATTGCATTAAAAACTTCCTGACGGAAAACCTTTACGTTTTTTGGCGCTTCAACCCCGATTTTAACCTGATCTCCGCGGACTTCAATCAAAGTGATTGTAATATTGTCGCCAATTTTTATTTTTTCATCTACTTTTCTTGATAATATCAGCATTACTTTTTTTCCTTATCGTTTAAAGTTTTGATGATATTATGCTTTGTGGTCCATTTTGAATCAGAAAGTATAACCTGAAGAGCTGTCCGGTTTTTGCGGTTTATAACAATCGGTCCCTGAAGGTTTGCAGTCACGGCACTTCCGTCTGCCGGAACTGTAATTATTGCGAACAAAATCACATCGCCCGGAGAATCAATGCCGATTTCACAGAGAGTCCTGTCGTCAATATCGAGTTCATAATCATTTACAATCAAAAACGGATCTACGATTATAAAGGCAAGGTTCTGTTCGTCGAGCGACTGAAGCCAGTAAAAAGGTTTGTATTCCGCCTCTATAATCGCGTATTTATGATATTCTTCAAAACCATAAAGACCGTTTGGAAAACTGACGATTTGACTTTCATCAACATTGACAGTTCCCATTGTTTTTGTTTTTACTTCCATTGCTAAAAATTTTCCTCCCATTTATTTTTAATTTCATTCAATTTTTATCTCAAAACTTAAACTTTACTTCATGTAGTTTAAGAGAGAAGAACTGTACATTTTTCCGGCATTGCTTAAAGTTGCCTGCTGAGTATATTCAAGCATTTTCTGATCGGTAATGGCCTGTGTTATGTCAAGATCGCCTTCCCTAGAAATTTGAGAAGTTACATTCAGAGCTGTCGCAGAATTCCGCACAATGTCGTTTTGAAGCCTTTCATATTCACTTCCGGACTTTGCAACGCGGGTGGTAAGATTGTTGATTCCAGAGTCAATGCTTGCAAGAACGCGGGTTCCGATTGTATCTCCATCGCCTTTCAAAAGAGAATTTCTGAGCAAAATCACACTGTCAAAAAGAGAACCACCAGAAACGCGGACATTATCCGCCATATTGTAAGGAGGCTTTTGGCTTGAATCTTTAATTATTCCGAGGTCATTCAAAACTGTTCCAGAAACATCTTCCAGCCACAGTTGATGAGAATCCGTCGTCGTAAGGTTCAATCCGTTTGTAACAGGATCGACAGCAGCCTTTACAGCAGCTCCAGAACTGTTGATTTTTGCAACAAGAGAATATACTGTATCTCCGCTTTCCATCTGAATTTTTTGACCATCGACATTTATTACGCCGCTTTCCTTTGCCTGCCACGAAGAAAGGTCACGTCCGCTGAACAGGCGCTGAGGTTCCGCCCAAAATGTCTTTGAACCAATATTGTCCACAGTAACATATTTGTTTTCATCAACTTCAACCTTATTCTTATCAATCGTTCCGTTATAGCGAACAGAAGAAATCAAAGGCTGAACTGCACCGTCAACATGACCTAAATCAACTTCAAAAGCAGGAGCATTTGTGTTTGTGCCTGCAAAAATTGAATTTCCGTCAGGACCAGTGGCATTCGCGTTTTGAACAAGTTCCTGCAAAAGCTCATCAACTTCAACAGCCATATTCCGCAAATCGTCCTGACTATAAATTCCGTTTGCTCCAGTAACTGCCAGTTCACGCACACGCTGCATAATATCAAGAGAATTTTGCATATAACCTTCGCGATACACAAACTGGTCGCTTAAAGTCTGTCCGTTTTTTTCAAAATTGTTTACGCGATTAAGATAAGACTGATATTTTACAAGATGACCGGCAGCAACCGGATCGTCGCGCAAAGACTGAATTTTCTGCTGGCTTCCAATCTGGTTGTTTATTTTATTTAAACGGCGTTCCTGAATGCGAAGATTGTTCTGAGTATTGTTGTTATTCATCTGACTGCTGATTCTTCTCATAGCCTTATTTCTCCCATAAAAAGTCAAGATTAAAACTTCAGTTTTTTGTAAAGATAAAAACAAACGCCATTTTCGACTGTTTTTATCTTACCTCCTGATTCATTTATTTCGCTAAAATAAAAAAACTAAACGCCAAGACGATTGATTATCGTATCAAGCATCTGGTCGATTACAGAAACATATTTTGCCGCAGCGTTGTATCCATGCTGAAATTTTATGATGTCGGCAAGCTCCTCATCGATATTCACGCCGCTTATAGAATCCCTAAAATTCCTTAAATCGTCCATAATCGCATTCTGGCTCAAGAGCATATTTTCCGCCTGCTCGCCTTTAAGACCGGCATTTGTGACAGTTTCCGCAAAATAGTCGTCAAAAGTGCGGCTCGTTCCAATCATCACGTCAGTGTTGCGGATTGAAGCAATTTCTACGGCAGCACGGGCATCTCCAATCAAAGCCCTTCCCTGTCCGTTCGGAAAACCTGCCGCCACTGAATTCGGGTCGTTTTTTATTTTTTCGCTAACGGCAATATATCCGCTAGGATTCATAACAGGAGCAACAGAATATTCTCCAGCCAGAGAATCAACCGCATCGGCGCGAGCAAAATCATAAGCGTTTTCTGCGCCGCTTCCGTTCAAAATACCTGAATAACCGGCAAGAAAAAGACCTGAGTCTTCAACATGGCGAAGCACAAAGTCCGGATTTTCCATTGATTCAGAAGCGCCCGCTTTTAAAACAAGTTTATTCTCGCGGTCAAGATAAGCCTTAACCTCGCCCTGAGAATCATTTATCCTCGCAATTACAGCTTCGACAGTGTCATTTGCAAAATACGGAACAGTAATATTTCCGGAATGGCCTGACAAAGTCATAACACCGTCAAGCCCGACTTTTTCCTGAGGATTTAAAGCATTTTTGCCGGAAAAGCGGAAAATATAAGACGTATCAACTTCACCGTCACCGTTGCGGTCATAATTTCCCTTGGTATCTGTAACAAAAGGATGCTGAACAAAAAAATCAAGTCCTGTCTCATTGTTTGCACCGATTCCAGCGCGATGAACATCGTTTACCAAATCAGCAAAATTTACAGCCATAGTGTTCAATGACTGAATTTCGTTTCTTATGTCGCTGTCACGCAGCTCAATCAAAGCGCCGAGTTTTCCAGATTTTATGTCAGCGTTAAGAGCGGTGTCTTTCCACACAACCTTGTCATAACCATTGTTGTCAGTCTGGGCAACAAGGTCAAAACCGCGGGCAACGCTTCCCTGAACCAAAACCTGTCCGCCAACATGAACCATAAATTCGTCGCTGTCGCGTCTGTCGCTCGTTATCTCCACAAGGCCGGAAAGCTTTTCAACAAGCAAATCCCTTCTGTCCATAAGATCGTTCGGATTATCGCCCATCGCCTTAGAACGCACAATTTCGCCGTTCAAATCAGCAATCTGCTTTGCATAATCATTTACCTGCTTTACAGTAGCTTCAATATCGCCGTTCAAAAGAGTTCCGATTCCAGCCAAAGAATTATAGCGGTCAGAAATAGACTGAGTTAAACTGTCAGCACGAGTAACAACGGCTTGACGGGCAGCCTTGCTTTCCGGATAAACAGAAAGTTCCTGCCAAGACTGCCAGAATTTGTCCATATTTGTGCGCACAGAAACATCGTTCGGTTCATTGTAAACCTGCTCAATCATAGTGTAATACTGTTCGCGCGTAGCCCAGTAAGATTCGTTGTTCGACTGCGCAACAATTCTCTGGTCAAGCATTTCGTCCCTAAGGCGGGTTATGCTTTCAATCGTGGTTCCCTGGCCAATCTGACCCGGAGTTTCTGCGCGGGTAAGGTCAGGCCTGTAAAGAGGATCAAAAGTCTTAACCTGAACACGCTGCCTGCTATAACCTTCAGTATCAGCGTTTGAAATATTATGACCAGCAGTCTGAATCTGCTGCGAATGAGCCATTATGCTTCTTTTTCCAAGTTCAATTCCTGCAAAAGCGTTAGCCATAGTTTTTTTCCTCCGTCCCAGCCTAAACAATCTGATCTATTACAACATTATGAAGTTCAGGCTTTACGATTTTTCCATAGTGCGAATAAACAGTATTTCTGCGCTCAGGCAAAACCTCTTCAAAAATTCCTTTCAAAAATTTTCGAGTATTAAAAATATATTCATTCAAAATTTTGTTCTCGATTTTCGACTTTAAAAGCTTAGCCTTCACTTCGCGGACAAGCCCGGCAATTTCCTTCTCCGAATTAAAATTAACTTCCGAAGAAAGTTTTTCGCGGCATCCGTCAAGCTCCGCAAATTCATCGCTCAAGCCGCGCATTTTTTCCAGACCGTTTTCAAGTTCGAGCCAAACTCTCTTTACAACACATTCGTGAATATTTTTCTGTGCAACGAGAATTTCATCCAGCAAAGAAGACTGTTTTTTCAAAATTTCCAAAAGCTGCATTTTTAAAGCCTGTTCCATAAATTTCCTCAATTTATTTTCGGAAAAACAAAAGCCAGCCTTTAATTTATTTTCTTATTAGAACCGTTTTTTTTATTTTGGACGAAATTTTTTTGTCTCCTCCGGTGTTCCGTTGTTCCGCTAAACGCTCATTCGCATACTTTCAGTCTGCGAACGCTTCGCGCAACTCCACCCCGGCGTAAATTTCTCCGTAAAAAAACAATTTTCTCATTTTTTAACAGTTTTTTATTCAATTTTTTGGAAAAATCAAAAAATCACAAGGTTTCATCTTGACACTAATCTTCGTTTTTTGATAAGATTATTCTCATCAGTTACACGGTGCCTATAGCTCAGCGGTAGAGTTCCAGATTGTGGATCTGGCTGTCGTGGGTTCGAACCCCACTAGGCACCCCACATTCAAATACATCTTTATGTGTTGAAGCTCGCTGGTTAAATACAACGCGTTTGTAGCTCAACTGGATAGAGCAACGGACTTCGAATCCGTAGGTTGCACGTTCGAGCCGTGTCAGACGCATATCTGTATAAAAACTGATAAAAAATTTCGGGCGACTAGCTCAGTTGGTAGAGCAACAGACTCTTAATCTGTGGGTCCGGGGTTCGAGCCCCCGGTCGCTCATATTTCGGTTTTACGAAATAAAAAATCGGAATTGAGACTTCTGTCCTTGCCGTAATCTGCGAGAGTGGTGAAATTGGCATACACGCTAGACTTAGGATCTAGTGCTTCGGCGTAAGGGTTCAAGTCCCTTCTCTCGCAAAATTATTTCTTTTTTCCCATAAATAAACACAATTTTTTCTTAAGCAAGTTTCTTATTTTCTAATTTTAAACTTTATTCTTAATTTTCCTCAAAAAAAAAAACAGGCCGCATGATGTTTTGCCGTCCAAAAATCATAACTAATACCTAAATTTCAGTATTTTTTTCTTGAAAATTTTCTGTTATTTTTAAGTGTAAATAAATTAAAAAAAATTAACAGAAAAAACCATTGACTTATTTATTCAAGTAAAGTATAAATTATGCCCCATTTTTACTTTTTTTTATGATTTATTGACTAACACCCCCATTTTGCTATAAATTTAATACAGTCGTTATGAGTATTCAATCTGAAGAAGGATTAAAACAGGCTTACAAAATGCTTTCTCAAGGAGAGCCGGCAGAGGCAAAAAAACTCCTTGCGGATATTCTGGAATTCAACCTCGACAACAAGGAGATTGATTTTGCAGTCTGGTGCTGTTCTTATTGGATTGATTTTATAAAAAAATTGGCAAAATTCGACTTTTACGAACGCGGCGAGAGTCTTCTTTTTCAGTGGAAAACTTTTGAGGAAGCGTTCGGCAAAAAAAAAGAAATTTTTGCAAGAACAATTTTTTCGGTTCAGACAGGAATATTTTCGCTTGCGTTGGACAGTTTTAGTTCTGTTTCGCAGGAAAGTACAAGGCTTCCGGCCCAAAAGGCAGATTTGCTTTTAAAAATTGGAATCTGCAACAAAAAGCTCGGAAAGTACGACATTGCGCGTTCAAACCTTATGGAAGCAAATAAGTTTCTTCCTGGTTCGGCGCAGATAATTGCCGAAATGGCCGACTGTTGTGCACTGTGCGGATTGGAAAACGAGTCAAAAGTTCTTTTTCGGGAAGCATTTTTTATCGATGCAAAAAAAATCGATATAAGCATGCTGGATTCAGAACTTATAAAATGTCTTGTTCAGAAAATAAAAGACGACCACGGATACAGCGGATCAGAACTTCAATACTGGATTCCAGTTTATGCGGTTCTTTATGGAGTTTTTAATATAAAGCGTGAGCTTCGGAGCGTAGAGGTTTTAAAATTAAAGCAGGATATTTATGAAACGGAAAACGAAATTAAAAATCCTGCAAACAATGTAAACCAGTTAAAACCAAAATTGATTTACATGTATTTCTGGTTAGTCGATCACTACATTCAGAAAAACCAGACTGGAAGCGAAGTTAGTGACCTTTTACTAAAAATCAAGATTTTAGACAGAAATGTCTACGACTTGTATATAAAATAATAAGTTTTGGAATAATTTTTTTTACAGGAGTATAAAATGTCTGCAGAAATCGTTACAAAAGTACAGGACATGCTCAAAGAAGCAACCTGGACAAGAGCAGCAATCGGCAACTACACAAAGAACAACCTTATCGAGTTGTCTGAAATCATCGAAAAAGCAAAAGCAGAAAATTGCACTGCGGAAATAAAAGCAATCTGTGATGAACAGCTTTCTCACACAAAAGACAGCATCATTGCGCTTTATATTTCGGGAATTCTCGGCTTAAAACAGGGAAATCTCGACAATTCAAATTTGGTAACTCTTGTAGACATTTTCCAGAAAAATTACAAAGAACCGGTTGTAACCTATCTTTGCGAAACAATTCTCGACATTGATCCTAATAACAAATTTGCTCTCCGCACACTTGCAGATATTTACCGCGCGGCAAACGATCCAAAAGCATGGGCTCTTTACGAAAAAATCGTAAAAATTGACGTTGAAGAAGCCGAAATCGCAAAAATTCTCTCAGAACATTACGAAGCGGAAGGCGATGTAAAAAATGCCGTTGCTTATTGCAAAAAAGCCCTTCTCCGCTTTGTCTATGCAAACAACATGACTGCATTAAAAGAGACATGGGCAAAACTCGTTTCTATGATTCCTGACGAAATCGACTTTTTCCTTCTCGTACAGCGCAAGGTAGAAAAATCAATCAGCGCAGAAAAAAGCGCGCTTCTTCTTCACGACCTTTATCCATATTACAAAGACAATGCGCCTTCAGATCCTAAAAAATGGGATATTGCAATTCAAATCCTCAAAATCATCCTCAGAATCGATCCAAAAGATTATTGGGCGAGAAACGAAATTGCAGCCTGTTTCCAGGGAAAATACGCTAAAAATCCAAATGTCAACGATTTTATCGCTTCATCAAACCTTACACAGAATTTCCGCAACGTATTTGAAGCAATCAACGATTTTGAAAAGCACATTGCTTTCGGCGTAAAAAACTTCGTTTACCACAGAACATGGGGCGTTGGAATCATTACAAAGGTAGAAAACGACAACCTTTTCATCAACTTTGGAAGAAAGAACGGAGTTAAGCAGATGTCCCTCAAAATGGCAGTAAGCGCGCTCCAGCCTCTTGCCCGCGACCACATCTGGGTTCTCAAGGCAACAAAGTCAAAGGACGATTTACAGAAACTTTTCAAGGACAACCGCGACAAAACCCAGGCTCTCAAAATCATAATCAAGTCTTTCGGAAACAGCTGCGACTTCAAGAGAATCAAATCGGAACTCGTTCCTTCAATTTTGACTCCTGGAGAATGGACTTCATGGAACACAGCCGCAAAGAAAACTCTCGAAACAAACCCGATTTTTGGTGTAAATCCAAACAACATCAACGAATACATTGTTCGTGACGCTAAAATTTCTACAGAAGAAAAACTCAGCAACGAATTCAAGGCTGAAAAGCAGTTCACTCCACGCGCAGACGTTTTCATGAGATTTTTCAAAAACGAAGAGGCTGATAAAGACAGCGAATTCTTCATGGACATGTACAACTACTTCAAGGGCTTTGTAAAAGGTGCGCATCAGGCAAACGAGCAGGTTGTAGCTTCTTACCTTATTGTTCAGAAAGTAGGCGCGCTCATGCCTTCTTTGGCAGTTCAGCTCAACTACACTTTTGAACAGCTCTACCGCGACATTGACAATCCTCGCGAAATGTACACTCTTCTCAAAGACACAAAAAATACAAGTTTCCAGGCAGACTTCCTCAACCAGATAAAACTTTTGCCTGACTGGGTTGACCAGTACATCGAACTTTTCCCGACAGTCCTGAGCAAAAAAATGCTCAACGAAGTTATTGAAAACGGAGATACAGAAAAAGTTCAGAAACTTGCCGTAAAAGTATTTGAAAACTTCCGCGACTACCGCAATGCGGTTCTCTTCTTCTTTGAGGAATGTCAGGACGACGCATGGTTCAAACAGTCTGGAATTTCTTATCAGAAACAGTTGATTACAATCGTAAACCTTATCGATCAGGCTTACCGCGAAATTGAAAATCACGTTGATACTACAGAAAACAAAAAAATCATTAAAAACGCAATCAAATTGATTTTTGACGGCGAAAATGCCTATGCAAACTACATGCTTTCATGCGACATGGACACAATGACCCACCTTTACACTCTTGTTGATGACATTGTTAACCTTGAAGGCATTTACAAGCAGGCTTTGCGCAACAGAATTCTTTCTAAGTATCCGGATTACAAGTTCCGCGCAAAAGAAGAAAAGACAAACGCTCCAAAGGGAATGCTCGTTACAAAGGCAAAACTCGACGAGAAAAAGGCCCTCGAAGCAAAAATGACAACTATTGATATTCCAGCAATCGCAAAAGAAGTTGCAGATGCAAAGGAAAAAGGCGACTTGAAAGAAAACGCCGAATATATCGCGGCAAAAGAAGCACAGCACAAGCTCAACAACGACTTGAACCGTCTTCAGGGCGAACTTGCACGCGCTGTTATCTTCGATCCGACAACTGCTACAACTTCGATGGTTTCTTTTGGAACAGAAGTCGTTCTTACAAACAACGCTACAGGAAAAGACGAAAAATACATTATCATGGGACCATGGGAATCAGATCCTGATGCAGGAATCATTTCTTACATGTCACCGTTCGGCAATGCAATTCTCGATTCAAAAGTCGGCGAAAAACTTGAATTTACAATCAACGAACATGAAAATGACTACACTGTAAAATCAATTAAACTTGCCAAATAAAATATAAAAAAAGAGGCTGTCCTGGAAGTTTGAAAACTTCGTAACAGGCAGCCTTTTTTTTGCAAAAAAATAAATAAACAAAAAAAGAGCAGAACTTAAAAATAAATTCTGCCCCATAATTCTAAGGTTTTATTTTTTAAAAATCTTATTCAAAGCCTTTACAAGCTGAACATTCTCCTCGTGGGCTTTTATCGAAATTCTGTACCAGCTTAAATCCATTCCATAAAAATCCGAGCAACCGCGGATTACGATTTTTGACATTGCCAAAGCCTGGCACAAAGGCGCCTTAAACGGATTCGGCGAAGAATCCTCTTCGTTGACCAAAGACTGCTTTTTCGGACCGTTATGACCTTTCTTATCTTTTGCATGCTCTGTGCCGGAAGCATAATCCAATGCCGTTTTCTGTAAAGTTTCGTCAAGCTGAACAAGAATATAATTTCCCTCACCACGCAAAACTTTTGCTCCGATTGACTCAAAATAATCCGACAAATATTTCCGTTCTTCGGTTACAAGCTTGAGCATTTGGCGGTGCCAACTGTTGCTTTCAATTTCTGCCTGCATTACCGCAGAACCAGTCACCTGGGCGTCTGTACTGATTGTCCACGGACGCATTGCATTTACAAGAGGATTATAAACGCTGGAACTAAAGCAAAGCGCATATCCCAAACGAAGCCCTGCCATTCCGTAAAATTTTGTAAATGCGTTGAGGATTATAAGATGAGGGAATTCATCGGCGCGTTCTATAAGCGCACGGACATTTTTTTCGGCAGTTTCGCTAAACTGGCAAAAACAGGAATCCAAAACGAGGACAGTGTCCGATTTTTCGCAAAGTCTGGCAATTCTTACAATCATATCCAGAGGCATAACGTTGCCAGCCGGATTTGAAGGACTTGCCATAAACATAAGCGGAACTCCGCCAGAAAGAATTTTTTCAAGATGCTGAAAATCATCTTCCGTAAAAACAAAGTCGTTTTTCTTTTCGAGGGTAAGGTGAAGAATTTTTTCTTCGCTGCACGCCATCAAAAGCGCATTCTCATATTCAGAAAAGGCAGGCTCAACAATCAGGTTAAAAGCCGTTCCCTGAACATTTTTTCCAAAAACCATAGAAATCAGCTGTGTAATATCAGCAGCGCCAGAACCACACAAAATAGGTCCGTCAAATTTCCAGTATTTAGCAAGAGATTCTTTCAGTTCCGTACAATTTGGATCTGGATAAGCCGCAATAATGTCAGGATTTAACGAGAGCGCAAGCAATGCACGGGAAGCTGCCTTGTGAACTCCCAAAGGACTTGTGTTAGCAGAAAAGTCCAGATAATCATCCAGTCTTCTTGAATTAGTTCCACCATGAAAAAACATAACGCAACTATTATATCATTTTATTTAAATCTCTCAAAGATAAAACAAGGCATAAATTGAATTTTAATTGATTTTTTGATAAATTAGACAGGAAATTCAGATGTTACGTTTGGGATGACCATTTTCAGGCATCAGCAAGTATATCAATGACACTCACCATATTTTCTCCCGCTAACGCGGTGTTTACAGGAGGACGTTATGAACAAGTACGTCAAACGGTATCTTATTGATGCTTTGGGTGGAATGGCACAAGGTCTTTTCGCTTCGCTCTTAATCGGAACAATTGTAAAAACTCTCGGTCAGCAGCTTTTGCGGCTCGGCTCAAATCCAATTTTTACCTTTTTAGTTGATGCAGGCGCTTTTGCTTCGGATGCCCATGTTGTCGGAGCGGCTATGGCCGTAGGAATCGGTTTTGCAATGCAAGTCCCTGCCCTTGTTCTTTTTACGCTTGCAGCAACAGGAAGCGCGGCAAATGTAAGCGGTGGAGCCGGAGGACCTCTTGCAGTTCTTTTTATCGCAATTCTTTCAGCAGAAGCAGGTTGCCTCGTAAGCAAAAAAACAAAGGTTGATATTATCGTTACTCCGCTTGTCACACTTTTAACAGGAGCCTTGTTAACCGTTCTTACAGCAAAATACATCGGAAAAGCAGCAAGCGCCTTTGGAAACATAATTGTCTGGGCAACAACGCTCCGCCCATTTCTGATGGGAATGATAATTTCGCTTCTTGTAGGAGTTTTGCTCACTTTGCCGGTAAGTTCAGCCGCAATCTGTGCAGCGCTCGGTCTTACAGGTCTTGCCGGAGGAGCAGCAGTTGCCGGTTGCTGCGCGCAAATGGTCGGTTTTGCAGTACTGAGTTTTAAGGAAAACCGCTGGTCAGGACTTTTGAGCCAGGGACTTGGAACAAGCATGCTCCAAATGCCAAATATCATCAAAAATCCAAAAATATGGATTCCAGCCTGTCTTACTTCGCTAATCACCGGTCCTGTTGCAACCTGCATTTTCAAAATGGAAATGAACGGGGCGGCCGTAAGTTCCGGAATGGGAACCTGCGGTTTAGTAGGTCAAATCGGCGTCATTTCCGGCTGGTTCAATCCTTCCCAGGCAGCGCTTTCTCACGGGGCGTCAGCAGTTACGCCTTCAGGCTTCGACTGGCTTGGACTTATACTCGTATGCTTTGTTTTACCGGGAATTTTAACCTGGCTCTTTGGAAAATTTTTCAGAAAACTCGGCTGGATAAAAGACGGCGATTTAGTTTTGGAAAATAACTAAAACAGTTCTATAATATAAAGATTGAGACTTGTATTAGATAAATTTTTTACGGGAGAATAATAAATGAACGAAAAAACTGAATTTACTGAACTTTCAAAAAACATTTATCTTCTTGCGTTGCCAACAAATATCGGAATTATTGCCCTAAACCAGCCAGATTCCTCTACAAATATTTATTTAATCGACAGCGGAAACGATGAACGCTATGCAAAGGCTATACTCGAAGCAGTAAACAGTTCCTTCAATTCTCCCAAAATAAAATCCGTAATAAACACGCACTCGCATGCAGACCATTGCGGCGGAAACGAATATTTGCGCTCAAAAACTGGATGCCAGATTATTGCAAGCACCGGCGAAGCCGCAATCATGGAGTGCCCTGTTCTCGAAACAGGCTTAATCTGGGGCGGAATGCCGGTAAAAGAACTCGAAACAAAGTATTTTACGGCTTCTCCCTGCATTGCCGACAAAACATTTAAAAGCGGCTCAGATTTTTACATTGAAGATAAAATCCACGTACAGACAGTTCCGCTCAAAGGCCATTACATCGACCAGACAGGATTTTTAATCACCGATACAGACGGAAAAAAAATCTTTTTTGCAGGCGACTGCCTGAGCGGACGCGACGCAATAAAAAGATACTGGATTCAGTATCTTTTTAACGAAGAAGAATCAAAAAAAAGCCTTTTGGCACTCTCAAAAATCCAGGCCGATTTTTATGTTCCAGGGCACGGTCAGGGCGTCGAAGAAATTGAAGGGCTGGTCGAACTAAACCTTATTGCCCTTCTCGAAACTGAAAATATGATTTTGGACGAATTAAAAACTCCAAAAACGGCAGAACAGATTCTCCAAAATGTAAGCACACGAAACGGAATTTCGCTCAAACTCAGCCAATACGTCCTTATAGGCTGCACCTTGCGCTCATATTTAAGTTCCCTAAGCGACAGCGGAAAAATCAAGTACGAAATCAAAGACAACATGATGTACTGGTCTCTCGCCTGATTTTCCGCCACAAAAAAACTCAGCCTTCAACAATTTTAACACCGGCAGAACAACCAAGTCTGTTTGCACCGGCATCCAGCATTGCCACAGCGTCTTCAAAAGTCCGGATTCCGCCGCTCGCCTTTACGCCCATGTCTTTTCCGACAGTTTTTCTCATCAATTCAACGGCATGAACGCTCGCACCGCCAGTTCCAAATCCAGTAGAAGTCTTTACAAAATCAGCGCCGGCTTCCTTTGCCTTCTCGCAAACCGTTACAATTTCTTCATCGGTAAGATAGCAGGTCTCAAGAATCACTTTTTCTACAATTTTTTTATTTTCACCGCAATCAACATCATCGATTGCACAGCGAACCGCATAAATCTCTTCAAAAACATCTTCCCAGCGCCTGTCTTTTACAGCGCCTAGATTTACAACCATATCAACTTCGTCTGCGCCTTCGCTTACGCACATAGCAGCCTGACTCGCCTTGTCATCAATCGAATTCGCCCCAAGAGGAAAACCAATCACAGTACAGACCTTAACTCCGCTTCCACGCAAAATTTCCGCCGCAAAAGGAACATAAACTGGATTAACGCAGCAGCTCGCAAATCCGTATTTTACAGCCTCTTCGCAAAGTTTTTTAATATCGCTTTCAGTAGCACAGGCCGAAAGCTGAGTGTGATCAATAAATTTCGCAATTTCTTTTCTTTCCATATTTTTCTCCCGTTTATAAAAAAAACTAGCATTCATTATAACATAGTTCTTAAAATTTTTATTGGAGTTGCGCCAACAAAGTTGTCGCCGCGCTTTCCGCGGTTCCGGCTTTCGCCTCCATTGCTCCGTTTCACTGCGCAACAAGAATGCCGCTACAATCGCTAACTCTATTTCATTGCGTTTTTTTGTTAGCACAGTCTAATTCGTTCAAATCTGCCTTTATTTTTCTTGTTTAGGAAAATTTTATATGCTAAATTATAAACAGATTGAATCAAAGTTTTTTGACTTTTCAATCGCATTTGGGAAACTTCCCTTAAAAAGAGGTACATTATGGCTTATAAAATTGATCCTTCAGCATGCGTAAACTGCGGAACATGCGAACCAGACTGTCCAGTTGGAGCAATCAGCGAAAACGACGGACACCGCGAAATCGATTCTTCTAAATGCGTAAGCTGCGGAACATGCGCAAGCGTTTGTCCAGCAACAGCTATTTCAGAAGAATAGTTTTACATTCTAAAAAATCTGCAAGAATTACTCTTGCAGATTTTTTTTTGTCTGTTTATATTTGTAGGTATGTTCAGACAGATTTTAAAAGGCTACAGCCAGATTCTCAATTCAATTCTAAAGGTTCTGGCTCTTCTTGCAATTTGCGCACTCGTCGGAATAGCGCTCGTCTATCCTTTATGGTATTTTGCAACTAAACTTCCGCAGACCTACACTTTCTGCGTTACAGCAATCGCCTGCATTTTATTTTTAATCTGGCTTGTTTTAAAAATCCGCTCAGCAGGACTTAAAAATTCCCTGATTTTCTTTACAAAATTTCTGATAATCACATCTACAGTTTTAGGCTTTGTTTTTCTAGTCTTTGCAGGCAAAAGGCTTTTTACAATCTTTGAAATTATCTTTGCCTTTTTTCTTTACGGCTTTGTTTCGTTCATATTTAAGCCTTCGCAAAAAACAAAAGACTTTTCGGAAAATGATTCACTCTGAAAAAATCAAAAAATTCTTTTTTTTACCGGCTCTGCTCTTTTCTTTGATTTTTTTTGCTTTTTCAAACGAAGAACAGCTTTCAACTGAGATATTTGAAATCAATTCAGAAAAACTTCCGTTTATAAAAGTTCCGGACGCTTCAAAGGATTTGATTTTCAGGCAGTTTTTAGAAGAAGCAGGCTTTAATTCAAAATATTCAGTTTCCGAAAAAAATTCCTCTCAAAACCAAATTTTCACTTTTTATAAAATCCTCGTACCTCAAAATATGGATTTTATCTGGCTTTCCTCAAGGCTCAGCCCGGTTTACAAAGACACGCTCGCGACTTTAAACAGGTTTTCTTCGGCAGATTCAAGAATTTCCGGAAAAATAATACTCGCTCCCACCTTTAACGGAATTTTTATTCCAGAAAATCCCGATTCAGATTGGGAACAGCTTCTTTTCAAAAAATATATGACCGAAGAAAAAATCAAAACCGCAAAAATTTTTAAGATTGACGGAAAAATTTTCTATTTTTTAAAAAACGAAAGGTTCGATTCAACAACAGCGCTTTTTTTTCTGGATACAAAACTTGTAAGTCCGCTTTCAACCAGCGTTTTAACGAGCAGTTTTGGTTACCGGGTAAGCCCGATTTCTGGAAAATGGAAATTTCATTCGGGAATAGATCTTGCAGCCCCGTTAAAAAGCAGCGTTTTTGCCTGCCGCAGCGGAGAAGTCAGCCAGAGCGGATTTAACCCGACTTATGGAAACTTCGTTATTTTGCAGCATTACAACAATTTAACAAGCGTATATGCCCATCTTTCCGAAATTCTTGTAAAAAAAGGTCAAAAAGTCAAAACTGGCGAACTCATAGCAAAATCAGGCTCGACAGGAGCAAGCACAGGACCTCACCTTCATTTTGAGCTTAGAAAAGACGGAAGCCCGACAGATCCCGGAAAAATCATCAATTTTAACTAAAAATTTACAATATCTCCATTTTTTTAGATTTTTTTTAGATTTTTTATTTTTTTTGCATTATGTTTTATATACATAAAAAATTGTATACTGTAAAATATTTATAGTTATAAAATAAATGTTATTTTTTATTTTTGGAAAGATTTATGAAAAACTGCAAAAAGCCATGCAAAAAAATTCTATTTTCTCTGTTGCTGATTACGGTAAATTTTTTTGCGCTTTATGCGGAAAATTTTCGCGTTGCAAAAACACATGTAATCTCAATTCCGCAGAATTACAGCGAAGTTTCTGCCAATCTTGGAATTTTTGACGCGCTTGCAATAAAACTTCCAGAAGACAAAACATTTGTCACAGGACTTGAACTTACAATGAAAGTTCCGCAAATAATGACAACATGGCGGGACAGCGTTGCATATAGCTTTTATGACGGAATTTCTCCGTTTCCAACAGAAAAGCTCATCGATTATGCGGGAACAAGGACAAGCATATCGACAATTCCTGGAAAAATCGTCAACACGATTTACATTCCGCTAAACGAAAAATTCAACATCAAGAATAATCCTTATGCAAAAATTCTTGAAGAAAAAATTTCTGCAAAAAACGGAATAATTTTCCTGCGCTATATGCTTGCAATGAAGGGCGCTCCCGAAGAACTCGAAAATGCACGTATTCAGGTTACGGCAAGACCTGTTTTGAGCAACGAAGGATATTTCAGTCTTGAGGTTTCAAAACCGGAAGAAAAAAACGAAAACTTCAGCATCTACATTGACGACAGTTTTATTCCGTCAATTCCACAAAAAATGCTCTTAAAAGAAGGCGAGCATCACCTTTTCGTAACTGGAGAAACTTTCAGAAACGAAGTCCGCACTTTTATTGTAGAACAGGCAAAACTCACTTCTCTAAAGGTCGCTCTTCGTGGAATTGAGCCTGAAGTAAAAATTCTCTCGCCGGAAAACGCTTCTATTTATTTTGACGGCGAAAAGCTCGATTCTCCAAAAGAGCCTTTTGTAATTACACAAGGACCGCACACTGTAAAATTTACAATCGGCGACTACGAAATTACAAAAACCTTTGACGCAATAAACGGCCGCTCATACTCTGTAAACTTGAACATTGACGCTTCTGTAACCGAAGAAGAATAAAAATGTTTTAGATTTTCTTATTTTCCTCACAAAAAATAAAAAATAATTAAAGAATTTTAAATAAAATGACGATATATATATTGTCGGGCGTCAATTATCCCCTCCCACCCATTGAGCCCGACTGCCTGATGGGCATGGACCGGCTATCTAAAGCCGGTCTTTTTTTATAAATTCAAAGCGAATAAACCCATTACATTGACTAAAGAGCCGTAATTTCTTATTCTATAAGAATATGAAAATTAAAAAGTCAACATACGTGTTTGTCTTCGGCCTTTTTTTCTGCGCCATTTTTTTTGGAGCAGGTCTTGGACTTGCACTGAGCAATACAAAATTTATAAAAGATAATGAACAGTTCACGGAATTTTCAACTTCGCTTCCAACAAAACTTTTAGACATAAATGGTGAACTTATAACAGAACTCGCTTCGGAAGAAAAACGCGAAATAATCAGCATAAGGGATTTGCCGCAGTGTATGCTCGATGCCCTTATAACACGCGAAGACAGGCTTTTACAGCCACCACGGATATTCAGTAAAAGCTCTCTTTCGCGCAGTTTTCGGAAAACTCACAGGAATGTCGCTTGGAGGCGGTTCAACTTTAACACAGCAGATTGCAGGAACTCTTTTTTGCGACAGAACGGACATGTCTATACGCCGAAAATTAAAGGAATTGTGGTGGGCAATTCAAATGGAAAGGCGCTACACAAAAGACGAGATTCTAGAACTCTATCTGAATAAAATTTATTTTGGCGGCGGAACTTATGGCGTAAGTGCTGCGTCAAAATACTATTTTGGTCACGATGCAACAGAAATTACTCCGGCAGAGGCAGCCATTCTCGTAATTCAACTTTCAAACCCGGCCTTTTACAATCCGTTTGAATACCCAAACCGCGCAATGGACCGTCAGAAAGATGTTTTGAACACAATGGTCAGCGCAGGATATATTTCAAAAGAACAGGCAGATGAAAGTTTTGACGACTACTGGGCAGATTTTGACTACACAAGAACTGCAACGGCGGCTGTATTCAACCACGACGACAACGCGCCATGGTTTTCAGAATATGTAAGGCGTGAACTTGGAAACCTAATCTACGGAACTGAAGACATTTATTCTTCAGGATTTACAGTAAACACGACCCTCAACCTAAAAAATCAGGCAGTTGCGCAGGATGTAATGGACAGATATATCCGCTATGCAAACCGCACTTACCAGCGCTCAACTGGAGAACGGACAAACCAGGCTTTTTCTGTTTATACACCGATGACAGAACTGCTCGCCCTTACCTTTAACCTAAACAGCTTAAAAGTAAGCGAACAGCGCAACGAAGCAATTTCAAAGGCAACTTATACAAGCCAGATAAATCCTGTTATGGACGTCATGTCGCTCATGTTTGGAGTTGATTCTCTAAAACTTGGAATCGTAAACAAGGCTAATCAGCAGGCAAAAGTCAAGGTAAGCAAAACTACAATCGAAGGCACGATGATTGCCCTCGAAAATGACACAGGATACATTACGTCACTTGTCGGAGGAAGCAAATTCGACAGCGAAAACCAGTTTATACGCGCAGTGCAGGCAAAACTTCAGCCGGGCTCTGCCTTTAAGCCTCTTTATTATTCTGCCGCAATCGACAGCAGAAATTTTACTCCTACTTCGATAATTTCAGACACGCCGGTCGTATTCCACACGGCTGACGGAAAACCATATATTCCTCAAAACTTCCGTGGCGAATGGAAGGGCGATGTTGAACTTTGGTATGCGCTCGCCCACTCTATGAACGTTCCTTCGCTCAAAGTTCTTGACGGAATCGGTTTTGAAGCTGGAATCAACCGTTCAATCGCGCTTTTGGGAATTCCTAAAGAAGAAGTTCCATACCGAGGTTTTGTTCCTGGTTATCCGATTGGACTTGGAGTTTGCTCTGTACGACCGATAGAACTTGCCAGAGCATATTCTGTATTTGCAAGCGGCGGAAAAGAAGTAACCCCAATTGCAATACGTTCAGTAGAAGACAAAAATGGAAACGTTATCTTAAATCCAGAAAAAGAAGTCCGCACCGCATTGCAGGCAAAGGGAGCGGCTGCACAGGTAATTTCGCCGCAGACAGCTTTTGTCATGACAGAATTGCTGCAGAACACAGTACGTTCTGGAACTCTTGCAGGTCCTTCTTCAAACGGAAACAAACTCCGCTACAGAGATTCAAACGGACGCCTATACAAAATTCCTGCCGCAGGAAAAACAGGTACAACCCAAAACTGGGCAGATGCCTGGGCTGTCGGCTTTACGCCATATTACACTTCTGTATTCTGGTTTGGATTCGACAAACCTGGACAATCGCTCGGGCTTCAGCTCACAGGCTCAACACTTTCTGGCTACGCCTGGGCCGACTACATGAAAAAAGTCCACAAAGGTCTTCCTATGAAAGAATTTTCAAAACCGGCAACCGGCGTAATCGAAGCGACAGTCTGCTCTGTAAGCGGTGGAATTCTCACTCCGGAATGCGGCAACCACAAAGTTACAGCCTGGTATCTTGAAGGAACGCAGCCAACACAAGTCTGCTCGGTTCACTCAACGGCAAATTCAAGCCGAACGATCGGAATTTACCGTCTGGAAAAAGAACTTTACAAGGCAGGCTTTGCAAGCGAACTCATAATTCGCGACAATTCTACTCTTTCATTCAACCTCGACAAACCACTTCAAAGTGGAGATTTTGGCGTATTTGACACAAAACTCAGTCCAACAGACAGTCAGGAACTTGACGAAAATGGAGTGGCGCCAAATTACAACTATCTCATGGACTAAAAAAACTACAGAAACTTTCCGTACAAAAAGAACTACATAAAACAAAAAAAATCCGGTCTTAGACAAAATGTCCTAAAACCGGATTTTTTTATTCAAGCTATTTCAAAAAGTTCTGTCAAAAAATTCTATTTAAATACAACGCGGCAGAACTTTTTCTTTCCTGCGCGAAGCACAAGCTCTCCGTCAGAATCCAAATCTTTTGAAGTTACGCTGTATTTTACGTCAGTAATTACATTTCCGTTAACAGCGGCTCCATTCTGCTGAACAAGACGACGTGCATCTCCATTAGATGCGGTAAGCTTTGTCGTAGTAAAAAGATTTAGAAGTCCAAGGCCATTTTCCAAATCCGCCTTCAAAAGTTCAACTGTCGGCATATGCGACTTGTCGCCTTCTCCGCTAAAAGCAGCCTTTGCGCCTGCAAGAGCCTTGTCCGCCTCATCTTTTCCGTGAATAAGAGAAGTAACTTCGTAAGCAAGACGTTCCTTAGCCTCGTTGATATTGCCTGAACAGATACTGGAAATTTCATCAAGCGAAAGAAATGTAAACAATTTAAAGAATTTTTCAACATCCGGATCAGCAACATTGCGCCAATACTGGAAAAAGTCAAAAACAGGAGTAAGGGCAGGATCAAGGAAGATTGCGCCTTTTTCTGTCTTGCCCATTTTTTTGCCGTCAGAACGGGTAATCAACGGGAATGTAAGTCCATAAGCCTGATGCTGGGCATTGAGTTCTGTAGTTCCACCAAGTTTACGGCGAATCAAATCAACCCCGGCAGTAATATTTCCCCACTGATCATCGCCGCCAATCTGCAAAACAACATTGTGCCGCTGATGCAAACAGTAAAAGTCGTAAGCCTGCAAAAGCTGGTAGTTAAATTCAATAAAAGAAAGTCCGCGCTCAAGACGCTGCTTATAAGCTTCAAAAGTAAGCATTTTATTTACAGAAAAACAAGAACCAATATCGCGCAAAAAATCAATGTAGTTCAAGTCAGCAAGCCAGTTTTTGTTATTTTCGCTGAGGGCAGTTTTTCCATCAAAACCAATAAATCTGTCGAGCTGAGCCTTAATGTGCTCAACATTCGAATCAATCTGCTCATAAGAAATCATCTTACGCATTTCTGTTTTTCCAGACGGATCACCGATTCTTGCAGTTCCGCCGCCAATAAGTGCAATTCCGTTATGTCCGGCAGCGCGCAAATGTCTCAATGCAAAAAAAGGAACCATATGTCCAATATGCAAAGAAGGTCCGGTCGGATCACAACCAACATAAAAAGTAACCGGTCCTTTATCCATCAAATCAGAAAGTCCCTGCTCGTCCGTACACTGAGCAAAAAAACCACGTTCTTTTAAGGTTTCAAGTGCTTTATTCATCTTATATCTCCCAAATTTCAGAAAATTTTATCGGGCGGCTTTTTGCATTTGCAAAAACCGGGTCTTGCGTGGTTTTATTCCAAAATAAATTTTGGAACGGCTTTGCCGCCACTCCAGCCCCTGCCGCGTTAAATCAATCGAAAAAATAAATTCAATCTTTAAAATTATAAATTTTCCTGAAAAAATCCTGCAAGTTAAGAGGATTTAAATCTCTTTTTTTCATTCTTTCATTTTAATAAAAAATTTATCTCTATTCAATCAGAGCGTTTTTTGAGATAATATTCTGTCATGCTAAGTTACATCCACGCTTTTCATGCCGGAAATTACGGCGATATTTTAAAACACGCAGTTTTTGCCTTTACGCTCCAGCATCTTCTCAAAAAAGAAAAACCATTCTGCGTAATTGACACACACTCTGGCTCAGGAAAATACGCCTTGACCGATGAACGCCTTTTAAAAACCGGCGAAGCCCGGTGTGGAATTCAAAAACTTTTGAGGGCGCCGTATTCCGATTTGGAAAAAATTTTTGGAAAAGATTTTCTTTCAATCCTCGAACTGTACGTAAAAAAAGGACTTTATCCCGGAAGCCCGGAAATTGCGCGGACTTTTCTTCGCGAAAAAGACCAGTTGATTTTAAACGAACTTCATCCAAAGGTTTTTGAAGAACTAAAACTTAACATAAAAAGTCCAGTTTTAACGCAAAATGCAAAAACAAATTCTCCCTCAATCGTCTTAAACCAAAAAGACGCAAAAACTATGCTCAATGCAAATGTTCCTCCAAAAATCAAGAGAGGCTGCGTAATAATCGATCCAAGTTACGAAGACGCAAATGATTATGAACAGACGGCTCAAATGTTTGTTTCGGCTTACAAAAAATGGCCAACAGGAACTTATTTAATCTGGTATCCTCTTCTTTCCCATAGACAGCACGAAATTGAATACCTAAAGCAAACCGTAATCGCCACCGTCGAAAAAACAAACAATACCGAAGACAAAAAAGCGGTCTTTTACGAAATCAATATCAAAAAAGAAGAAGAAATGACAGGCCTTGCAAAAATGTACGGAAGCGGAATGCTCGCCGTAAATCCGCCTTATGGACTAAACGAAAAAATGGCAGAATCAATTCCTCTCATCGAAAAATCTCTTCGCTAGTTTTAGCAAAAACAAAAAAACTCAGCTGCAATTTTTCAATAAATTTTCCTGAATATGCCAGCTTTTTCTGGATTTAAAAAGAATTGTTTGACGGCACTAAAATTCGGCTTTAGACTGAATATGTACGAAGCAGTTCTAAAAAATCGACATTTGTAATTTTTTAGAGGCTTTAAAATTTTTACACTGCAAGTTACAAAAAGGAGGTTTTTTGTGAAAAAAGCATTAGTAATAGTTTCGGCACTCGTGATGACTGCCGCAGGATTTATGGGCTGCCAGAAGAGCGGAAATTCTTCTGTAGTATTAAACAAAGACAAACCGCTTGTATTCTTTAACAGACAGCCATCGGACCCGACAACAGGCCAGATCGAAAAAGATACTATGAACTGGAACAGCAAAACTTATTACGTTGGATTCGACGCAGCAGGTGGCGGTGCAGTTCAGGGAAAACTTATCACAGACTGGCTTGCAAAACAGGACGCTTCTAAAATTGACCGCAATGGAGACGGAACAATCGGATACGTTCTTTGCGTAGGTGACGTAGGACACAACGACTCTAAAGCAAGAACTGAAGGAATCCGAAAGGCTCTTGGAACATGGAACGGAACAACAGATCCTACAGATTCAAAAATCGGTTCTGTAAAAATTGGCGGAAAAACACTCAAAGTAGTAGAACTTGAAGGAAAAGCTATGACTGGAACTGACGGTTCAACCTGGAATGCAAATGCCGCTACAGATGCAATGGGCGGATGGGCAACAAAATACGGCACACAGCTTGATATGGTTGTTTCAAACAACGATGGAATGGCAATGGGCTGTCTCCAGGCTTCTAACTACCCTGCAGGAGTTCCAATTTTCGGATACGATGCAAACGCAGACGCAATCGAAGCAATCGGTTCTGGAAAACTTACAGGAACTGTTTCTCAGAACGTAGATGCACAGGCTACAGCAACATTGCAGGTTATCAGAAACCTTCTCGACGGTCTTGAAGGCGAAGATGTTTACAAGAAAGGTATTTTTGAAGCAGACAGCAACGGAAATAAAATTTCAGCAGAAATCACTTATGTTCCAGAAACAAAGGCTGTACTTGCTTTGAACGCAGGTGTTAATTCTGACAACTGGAAACAGTACACAGCAGGAAACAGAGACAAGGGAATTAAACAGACAAATGCTGCAAAGAAAAAGGTCCTCCTTACAATCTATAATGCGGCAGACAACTTCCTGTCTTCTTCTTACCTTCCTGCATTAAACTACTATGCTCCACTTTTGAACCTTGACCTTACAGTAGTTCAGGGCGACGGTCAGAACGAAGCTTCTTGTCTTGATAAGTTTACAAACCTCAACAGTTTTGATGCTTATGCAATCAACATGGTAAAAACAAACTCAGGACGCGACTATACGGATAAACTTAAATACTAATTAGTAAAAGTTTGCCAGGAAACTGTCCAAAAAGTTCTATATAAAAAAGCGACGTTTGAATCTGCCAAAAATCAATTTTTCGTTTTGGCAAAGTTCAAGAGCCGCATATAAAACAAAACGGACAGTTTCTTTTTAAGTCTCGTTTTTTACGAGCAGTTTTTCAAATTCCTTTTTAGGGAGACATCTAAATGAATGATAATCTGCTTGAAATTAAAAATCTTTCAAAATCATTTGGAAAAAATAAGGTTCTTAGCGGAATCAACATTACGCTCAAAAAAGGCTCTGTTTTAGGTCTTATGGGCGAAAATGGCGCTGGAAAATCTACAATGATGAAATGCCTTTTTGGCATATATGAACAGGACGAAGGTCAGTTTTTTTTAGACGGAAAACCTATCGATTTTAAAAGTCCAAAAGAAGCTCTCGAAAATGGAGTTTCGATGGTTCATCAGGAATTAAATCAGTGTCTTGACAGGACTGTAATGGACAATCTCTTTTTAGGAAGGTATCCAAAAAAATTCGGCGTAGTAGATGAAAAACGGATGTTCCGGGAGTCAAGCCGTCTTTTCAGTTCATTAAAAATGAACGTAAACCCGAATGTAATTATGAGAACAATGTCTGTTTCTCAGCGGCAGATGGTAGAAATTGCAAAAGCTGTGTCTTACAATGCAAAAATCATCGTTCTTGACGAACCTACATCTTCGCTGACAGAACCAGAAATAAATAAATTATTTGCAATCGTTCGCGACTTAAGGGCAAAAGGCGTTTCTTTTGTTTATATTTCGCACAAAATGGACGAAATTTTCCAGATTTGCGATGAAGTTTCAGTCTTGCGCGACGGAAATATGGTTTATCAAAAAACAACGCTCGACGCAAAGATGGACGAACTGATTTCTGCAATGGTCGGCCGTTCGCTGGACAAACGTTTTCCGGACGTTGACAATACTCCGGGAGAAGATTATCTGGAAATTAAGAATCTTTCGACAAAATATTCACCGCAACTCGAAGATATTTCGTTTACGGTAAAAAAAGGCGAGATTTTTGGTCTTTACGGACTTGTCGGCGCAGGAAGAAGCGAACTTTTGGAATCAATCTTTGGCGTAAGGACAATTTCAAAAGGAGAAATCATCCTGAACGGTCGCTCTGTCCGTTTTTCGAGCCCAAAAGACGCAATGGCCTACAATTTTGCAATGGTTACAGAAGAACGAAAACTCAACGGAATGTTCGGAAAAGACACAATCGAATTTAACACATGCATAACAAACCTTGAGCAGTACAAAAAATTCGGGATTCTGTCGTCAAGAAAGATGCGCGATGCTGCAAACCGCGAAATAAAAAAAATGCACACAAAATGCGTTTCAGCAGACGAACTCATTACTTCTCTTTCCGGTGGAAACCAGCAAAAGGTAATCATCGGAAAATGGCTTGAACGGGAACCAGATATTCTTCTGCTTGACGAGCCAACTCGCGGTATTGACGTTGGAGCAAAATACGAAATTTACCAGTTGATAATCCAGATGGCAAAAGAAGGAAAGACAATTATTGTAGTTTCCAGCGAAATGCCTGAGATTTTAGGAATTACAAACAGAATTGCTGTAATGTCAAACCACAGGCTTGCAGGAATCGTAAACACAAATGAAACAGATCAGGAAGCTCTTTTAAGGCTTTCGGATAAATACCTATAAACAAAGCGTTAGCGCTGGCAGGAGTAAGCCGCAGGCTTATTGCGAAGTGGAGAATAGCGAAACGAAGCAATGGAGCGAAAGCGGAACTCCGAACATAGCGACCCGAACGAAAGCGAGGGGAACGCCCGACTAAAAGATTTTTAAGGGAGAAAATTATGGCAGAATTTGTTACACTTCAAGAAAATCCAAAAATTAAAGAATACCAGGAAAAACTCCACGGCTTGCGCTCAGACGGTGTAAATAAAATTACAGAAATAAAGCAGGCCATTGCAAAAGTCAAAAAAAATCCGATGATTGAATACGACAAAAAACCTCAAATTTTGGCTGACTACAAAAAACAGCTTGAAGAGGCTAAATCTGTCGCAAAGAAAAACGAAGCACAGGACAAAATTCTTACAAAAGAAGCGGTTGCCTATGCGAATTTGGCCGCAAAAGACTACATAAAAACCGTAAATGCAACCGAAAACGAAAAAATAAAAACTGAAAAAGCAAATTTTGCTCAGGAAATTCGAAAAATAAAGGCGGAAGGAAATGCACGAATTGAAAACGCAAAGTCGCCGTCAGAAAAGGAAACCGCACGCTACGAACTCAAAACTTCGCTTTTTGATGAAAAAAACAAAAGCCAGACGATAATTGAGCGTTGCCGCGATGCAAAAAAACAGGCTTTTACAGATCACGTTACAATTAACCGTGGACTGCGCAACGAAAAATCGAATTTTATTGAAGATGCTCAGCTCGGCTTTATTAACTACAAAAACAGTTTTAAACTTTCAAAATTCTTTTTGGACAACGGACTTTACATTGCAATTGCAATTTTCTTTGTTGTCTGCATTATAATCGCCCCTGCAATCGGAGCTGGAAACCTTTTGACTTTACCAAATATCTTTACGATTCTTGAGCAGTCTTCGACAAGAATGTTCTACGCTCTCGGAGTTGCCGGTTTGATTTTGCTTGCTGGAACAGACTTGAGCGTCGGACGAATGGTTGCAATGGGTTCTGTTGTAACTGGACTTATTCTGCATCCCGGAACGAACATTGTTAAATTCTTTAACATGGGACCATGGAATTTTACAGCGCTTCCAATGGGAGTTCGCCTTATTTTTGCTTTGTTGCTTTCTATTCTGCTTTGTACGGCATTCTGTGCATTTGCAGGCGTGTTTACGGCAAAATTAAAGATTCATCCGTTTATTTCTACTCTAGCCTCTCAGCTTATAATTTACGGACTTTTGTTCTTTGGAACAACTGGAACTCCGGTCGGTTCAATCGACTCTTCTGTAAAAGATTTAATCGGTGGCCGTTGGGTTTTGGGAATTATAAACGGTGAACTTGTTACATTCCCTAAACTGATTATTCCTGCAATAATTGCAATTATAGTAGCATGGTTTATCTGGAACAAAACAACTTTTGGAAAAAACATGTACGCAGTAGGCGGAAACTCGGAAGCCGCAAGCGTTTCTGGAATATCGGTTTTCTGGGTTACGATGGGCGTATTCATTATGGCAGGAATTTTCTACGGTTGCGGAGCATTTTTGGAAGCATTCCGTGCAAACGCAAGCGCAGGAACTGGACAGGGCTACGAAATGGACGCGATTGCAGCCTGCGTAGTCGGTGGAATTTCATTTAACGGAGGTATAGGAAAAATCGGAGGAGCCGCAATCGGTGTTGTAATCTTTACAAGCCTTACCTACTGCCTTACCTTCCTTCATATCGACACAAACCTCCAGTTTGTATTTAAAGGACTGATTATCATTGCAGCGGTCGCACTTGATTCAATCAAATACCTGAAGAGAAAGTAATCGAAACTAACGAAATTTTGTAAACTTTTATAAATAAAACTAAAAAAAGCGGTTTGATATTTCTATCAGACCGCTTTTTCCGTTTTTAAATTTTCTTCTGAAAAACTGCTTTTTTGGATTTTTTAAGGTTCAAAATTACTTAAAAATAAGCTCTTTTCCGTCAGAAGAAACATTTATCACGCTGCCTTCGCCAAACTTTCCTTCGAGAAGTTCTTTTGAAAGAGGGTTTTCAACCCAGGTCTGCACGGCTCTTTTTATCGGGCGGGCACCAAAGGCTGGATCATAACCTTTCTCTGCAATAAAGTTCACAGCAGAATCATCAAACTTAATCTCAATTCTTCTGTCTTCAAGGCGTTTTGTAACCCTTTCAAGCTGAATTTTTACGATTCCGCCGATACAGCTTCTGTCAAGACGGTTGAACATTACGATTTCATCAATACGGTTCAAAAATTCTGGTCTAAAGGTTGATTTTAACAGTGAATCAATTTCGCCTTTAAGTTTTGAACTGTCAGTTTCATTATTTTCTCCAGCCTCAAGAATCAAATTGCTTCCGAGGTTTGAGGTCATAATGATTATCGTGTTTTTAAAATCTACCACGCGTCCCTGTCCATCTGTAAGCCGTCCATCATCAAGAACCTGAAGAAGAACGTTAAAAACATCTGGATGAGCTTTTTCGACTTCATCGAACAAAATTACGCTGTACGGCCGGCGGCGAACTGCTTCTGTCAACTGTCCGCCTTCATCGTAACCTACATATCCTGGAGGTGCACCGATAAGACGGCTCACACTGAATTTTTCCATATATTCGGACATATCGATTCGAGTAAGGGCTTTTTCATCGTTGAACAAAAAATCAGCCAAAGTTTTTGCAAGTTCAGTCTTACCTACACCAGTCGGACCAATAAACATAAAACTGCCGAGAGGTCTGTTTGGATCGTTAAGACCGGCCTTGTTTCGTCTGATTGCGTCGCTTACAACTTTTACAGCTTCGTTCTGACCAATAACGCGCTTGTGCAAAACACTTTCGAGCTGAACATATTTTTGTTTTTCGCTCGTCATCATCTTGCTTACAGGAATTCCTGTCCAAACGCTTACAACTGAGGCAATATCTTCTTCAGTAACTTCCTGCCGCAAAAGCGACTCATCAGCAGAATTCACTCTTTTTTCGTCCGCGGCCTGACTTTCTGCCAGCTGTTTTTGCAAATCAGGAATTATCGAATATTTGTATTCAGCGGCCTTTGCAAGATTTCCTTCACGTGTAAACTTTTCCTCTTCAAACCGGGCATTCTCCAGTTTTTCCTTAAGGTTGCGCGATTTATCAATCTGGGCTTTTTCGTTCTGCCATTCCAGTTTCATTGAATCGCGTTTGTTAGTAACGTCCGCAAGTTCCTTTTCAAGTTTTTCAAGACGTTCAAGACTCGCCTTGTCATCTTCCTTGGAAAGCGACTGTTTTTCAATCTGCAACTGCAAAATTTTTCGTTCAAGCTGATCAAGGGCCGTCGGCTCGCTTTCGATTTCCATTTTTAAACGACTTGCAGCCTCGTCAACAAGGTCGATCGCCTTGTCTGGCAAAAATCTGTTTGTTATATAACGGTTGGAAAGTTCTGCAGCAGCAACAAGAGCTTCATCGTTGATTTTAACACCATGATGAATTTCATACTTATCCCTCAAACCGCGCAAAATCGCAATCGTATCTTCAACAGTCGGCTCAGCGCAGTAAACCTGCTGAAACCTTCTTTCAAGCGCGCTATCTTTTTCAATGTACTTGCGATACTCGTTCAAAGTAGTAGCACCGATTACATGAAGTTCTCCACGGGCAAGAGCCGGTTTAAGAAGATTAGAAGCGTCCATGCTTCCTTCGCTCGCGCCGGCACCGACAATGGTGTGAAGTTCATCGATAAACATAATTATCTGACCTTCGCTCTTTGAAACTTCAGTAATTACAGCCTTAAGCCTTTCTTCAAACTCGCCGCGGAATTTTGCTCCGGCAACAAGGCTTCCCATATCAAGGCTCAAAAGCCGTTTATTTTTCAAACTTTCAGGAACATCGCCACTAGCAATACGGCGCGCAAGACCTTCGACAATTGCAGTTTTTCCGACACCAGGTTCACCAATCAAAACAGGATTATTCTTAGTTCGGCGTATCAAAACCTGCATTACACGGCGAATTTCCTCATCTCGTCCAATAACCGGATCAATTTTGTCCTGTCTGGCACGAGCTGTCAAATCCGTGCAGTATTTTTCAAGCGACTGCATCTTGCTTTCCGGGTCCTGGCTGTCAACAGTCTGATTTCCACGAACCGCCTTTAAACTTTCAAGAATCGCTTCCCGGGTAACTCCGTGTTTCCGCAAAAGTTCCCCAGTCCGGTCTTCGCTTTCGCTCATCGCAAGCAAAATATGCTCAACCGAAAGATACTGATCCTTGAGAGAATTCATTTCCTTTTCAGCCTTCGCGAGCACTTTCTGAGCCGCAGAAGAAAGACCAATCTGAACATTTCCAGTAACCTTCGGATACGAAGCCAAAAGATTTTTTGCCGCACTATCCAAATCTCCGGCGCTAACCCCGATTCTTTCGACAATAGGTTTAACAAGCCCATCTTTCTGTTCAAGAAGTGCAATTAAAAGATGTTCAAGCCCGATTTCCGCATGGTCATTTTGCTGAGCAAGAGCACTGGCTTCCTGGAGAGCGTCCTGTACTTTTAACGTAAACTGATCAAAATTCATTTTTCGCCTCCAAAATTTTTTATTTACATCTCTAAAAATTTTTTAAGAGAATTTTTTTGTTCTTATAATTTCAAAATACTCATAAAATAAAAAAAAAGCAAAAAAAAGCAGCACAATTGCTGCAAAAAAAAATCATTTTTTGTTCATAAAAAACATATTCCAGAATTTCCGGCTATCCGCCCTTCACTAGCGCTCATTGCCGTTCCGGCAACTCCGGGGCTCCTATCCGGGCTACAAGCCCGGCAGTGCGCTTTAGCGCACACGTAAATAAACGGGTTTTGCGTAAGCAAAAGCCGCAGCATGCGGTCAGCATGCAAGCATCCGGGCTACAAGCCCGGCAGTGCGCTTTAGCGCACACGTAAATAAACGGGTTT
>SAMEA104315426__coassemble_198_pt1 | contig 62850 bp, 46 predicted proteins | sample SAMEA104315426__metabat2_high_PE_039 | metagenome-assembled genome bin SAMEA104315426 (sample SAMEA104315426) | gut metagenome | biome: Monkey gut; feature: monkey-associated habitat; material: faeces | place: China | collected 2013 | reverse complement strand
AGCGAACGCGACTAACGGCGAATTGGAGTGTTTTTCCGGGAGCAGGTTCAATTTTTAGACAAAAAAAACGTTTATGAAACTTAACCGTCAATCAATTGAACCTGCGTAGGAAAAACCAGCGACAATAAGCCGTCTTGAGCGAACGCGACTAACGGCGAATTGGAGTGTTTTTCCGGGAGCAGGTTCAATTTTAAACAGTAATTTTTTATGAACAATTTTTTATCAGTCTGAAAATTAAAAACCAATTGTAAATCAAAACCCCTCTCATTAAAATTACGGCTTATGGAAGTAAAAGGCAGACAACTTTTTCAACTGCTCGTTCCTCTTATGGTCGAACAGCTTTTAAACTCATTTATGGGAACAGCAGACACCGTAATGATTACAAAATGCGGTTCGGCTGCAATTTCGGCAGTTTCTCTTGTCGACTCGATAAATGTAATGATTGTTTTGATTTTTTCAGCAATGGCTACTGGCGGAGCAATTCTTTGCAGCCAATATCTCGGTCGAAAAGACATAAAACAGGCCTGTCACGCTGGCAAGCAGTTAATTCTTTCTGTAACCTTTGTTTCTATTGTTGGAACTGCAATCCTGATTCTCTTTAAAAAATCAATTCTTTCGCTTATTTTTGGTTCTGTAGAAGCGGAAGTCATGTCAAAATCCGAAATTTATTTTTTTATAACGGCGCTTTCCTACCCTTTTATTGCAATTTATAATTCGGGAGCAGCAATTTTTAGGGCGGATGGTAATTCAAAACTTCCGATGGTTGTCTCTACAATTTCAAATATTCTGAATATTGTCGGAAACGCCATTTTTATTTTTGGATTTAACATGAGCGTTGCAGGAGCAGCCTTAAGCACTTTAATTTCGAGAATTTTCTGTGCTGTTGTAATTTTGATTCTGTTAAACCGGACAAAACAGCAGATCGCGATTGACTCTTATCTTGCAAAACCAGATTTCCGCGAAATTTCTCAGATTTTAAGAATCGGAATTCCTTCAGGAATCGAAAACGGAATGTTTCAATTTGGAAAACTTGCAATTCAATCTTCGGTTTCGACCCTCGGAACAGCCGCAATCGCCGCAAATGCGCTTACTTCGGTTCTGGAAAGTTTTTCAAGCCAGGCTCCAATCGGAATAGGAATTGCGCTTATGACGCTTGCAGGCCAGGCTTACGGTGCAGGCAACTACAAGCTTGCAGAAAAATACATTAAAAAACTCACTTTTTTCAGTTTTATCGCAGTGGCAATTTCTTCGCTAATTGTAATCGGAGTTGTAAAACCGCTCACTGTTCTTTCTGGAATGGATGCGGACGTTGCGCTTTTGACAATCCAGCTTTCTCTTTTTGTGCACGTAATAAAGCCTTTTGCCTGGAGTTTTTCTTTTATTCCTCCGTACGGAATGCGTGCAACCGGAGATGTGCGTTTTCCAATGCTGGTTTCGACAGTCACGATGTGGACTTGCCGTGTCGCGCTCACGATTTTCCTTATCCGCGTACTAAAAACAGGTCCGCTTGGAGTTTGGATCGGCATGAGCAGCGACTGGGTTATCCGTTCCGTAATTTTCTTCTTCAGATTTAAATCTGGAAAATACATTCACAAAACGGCGGTATAAATTCAAAAATTTTTGATTTTTTTATCTATAAACTTTGCGGACAGTTTCTACTTTTATCATATTTGTATGGCCGTTGTTGACTCCAACCTGTCCACCAGTCAAAACCACTGTATCACCGATTTTAAGGTTGAGTATTTTTACGGCACGCTGAATTGCATGGAATAAAAGAACATCGAGAGAATCGTATTCCTCGCACAAAAGCGGAATTACGCCCCAGGAAAGAGCCAATTTGCGGTAAACCTTTTCTGATGTAGTTGAACCGATAATCTGCACAGGCGCGCGAAAACGGCTTACCATTCTTACTGTCAAACCGCTCACAGAATTTACAACAATACACTTTGCGCCAACATCAATTGCCATCTGACAGGTTGAATGAGAAATTGCGTCAAGAATATTGCGGTTTACAAATTCCGTGTAATTGAAGCGTTTTTTGTAATTTATGTGCTGTTCAGTATATTCTGCAACGCTAGACATTGTCTTAACTGCTTCGACAGGATACTTTCCAGCGGCAGATTCTCCAGAAAGCATGATTGCAGATGTTCCGTCGTAAACCGCATTTGCAACGTCAGAAATTTCGGCACGGGTCGGACGAATATTGTTAATCATAGACTCGAGCATTTCCGTTGCAATAATAACACGTTTACCGAGAAGACGACATTTTTGTTCGATTTCTTTCTGAACGACAGGCACTTCCATAAATGGAATTTCGACGCCCAAATCTCCGCGGGCAACCATAATTCCGTCAACAACAGAACAAATTTCTTCGATATTTTCAACGCCGGCACGATTTTCGATTTTTGCAATAATATCAATTTCTTTTCCGCCGTTAGCGTTTAAAAATTCACGGACATCCTGGGCATCCCGTTTTGTAGAGACAAACGACGCGGCTACAAAATCAACGTCCTGCTCAATTCCAAACAAAAGGTCGCTCTTGTCCTGTTCGCTCAAAAAAGCGCTGTTTAAAAGTTTTCCAGGAAAATTCATGCTTTTTCTGTCAGAAAGCGCGCCGCCAACCTTAACTTCTGTAATAACATCGTGTCCTTTTACGTCTGTAACTTCGCAGATTACAAGTCCGTTATTCACAAGAATTCTGTCGCCAGGTTTTAAATCATCGGCAAATCCCTTGTAATTTACAGAAACCTTGTTTTCGTCGCCTTCGATTTCGTCAGTTGTAAAAGTAAAAGTCTGGCCCTCATTTACGACAATTTTATGTTCTTTGAAAGTTCCGATTCTGTATTCAGGTCCTTTTGTATCAAGCATAATCGCCAGAGGAATTTTTAATTCGTTGCGAACTTCTTTAATAAGATTGATTTTTTTTAAATGCTCTTCGTGTGTTCCGTGCGAAAAATTAAGCCGGGCAACATTCATTCCAGCCTTGCACATGTCAATAAGAACTTTTTTAGTCTCGCTCGCAGGTCCAATCGTACAAATAATTTTTGTTTTGCGCATTTTTTCCACCTTTCCAAATTTTGAGCAAGTATACAGAACTTTAAGGTTTTTGAAAATAGAAAAAAGGAATTTGAAAAATCGCGCAGTTACCGTTAAAAGGCAATTTGCAGCCCGGACATTAGCCAAGCCGAAGGCTGTGCGAAGCACCGCGCGTGAGCAAGTGGCGGTTGGCCGGTTTGAGCAAAAAATATGCTCCATAAATAAAAAATCCCGGCGCTGTTTTTTTAACGGCCAGGATTTTTTGTAAGTTTTTTTATTTTTTACAGACGGATTGTTTCGACCATGTAGCGGATACACGTGCCTGTCTTGTTTTCGACCTGTTTTTCGACTACGAACACAAAATTGCGGCCGCTTTTGTCGCTGAAAATCCGGTTGATTGTGTAGCCTGTTACGCCTTTGCGCTTTATGTCAGGATTTCCGACAATGTTGTGGCTGATTACGTTGCCGTTTTCGTCCTGCTTTTCCACTGCGATAAAGAACGAAGACTTGCAGTTTTCTCCTGTGCCTTCGACATTTTTTATGAGTTTAATATGGTAAAAAATGCTGCGTTCTGTGCTCGAACCTTCAAAATCCTTAAAAACGATTTCGCCGGTTGAAGACGGAATTTCGCGTGTAAAAAGGAGATTGTCGGCTTCTGATTTTTTTAAATTGTATTTTTTGAGAACCCAGCTTGCTTTTTTGAGAAGTTCCTCGTAAACTTCGCGGCCTGTTTTTTTTGCAGTTGCTTCAGATGGATTTATGCGGAAAACTTCGCCGTCAATCCAGTCATTTTTTTCAATATCAACGCAATAAATTTCTGCGTAGCCCTGAAAAGTTTTATCTGTTTTTCCGTATTCTGCAAAAACGTAAGTTTTGCCGTCTTCGGAAAGTCCGAGATCAACAAAAGCCGCAGCATCTCCAGCAAAAGAAAGTGAAACCGTTGCAAAAATTGTGAATAAAATCAAAAGATGCTTTTTCATTTTTTTTCTCCCATTCAATGCGCATAAAAAGGCTGATTTTTGTATGCTGTCCGTTCCTGCTTTTTTTAAGCGCCTGTTATGTTCTATATTTATTTTCGGATTTTAAATGCTCTCTCTTTACTTAATTTTTGTTTGCTTTTAATATTTTTTTATGACTTTAAAGACTCGCAACCGAATGATGCAGATTTTCTTTTATTTTTCGCTTGTCTGCATTGCAAGCGCCCTCTTTTTTTTCATTATCGCGCTTGTAAACAAAGCTATTACTCCACCGCCTAATCTGCGGATTCCAGCGTTTATGGAAAAAATCGGATTTTTAAAATACAGTTTTATTGCGACGATGATTTCAATTTCGCTGGTTGTTTTTTTTGCGCCGGTTACTGTTTTTTATGCGCTTAAACTTTTTGAAAACACTCAGTCAAACGAAATTATTTTTTTTCTTGCATTTTTGACCGGCTGTCTTTGCGAAGGAGTGCGCTTTTTAACTCCGCTTTTTGGTTTGTGGTCAACTTTTTCCGACCTTCTGTTTTTTTGCGGAAGAATTATTTTTATCGGGCGGCTTTTGTGTCCGCTGAGTTTTCTTTTTGCGGCCCTTGCCAGTTCTGCAGAACAGCGTCAGGACATTGAACGCAATATTACGATTCTTTTTGCAATAACTGTTGTTTTTGCGATTATTGCGCCTATCAACACGGCAAGAATCAGTTCCGCTGGAACTGTCACATGGGGATTTCCAAGACTGTTTTTTTGTTCACGGCTTGCATTCACTGCCTTGAGTTTTATTTCGTTTTGGATTATGGCAATCGATCAAAATACTGATGAATATAAAAAAATTGCCTTTTCAATGCTGTTTATTCTTTCGGGTTACGGATTTCTGGTAATTTCGGACAACTTCGTCTTTATGATTTTGGGACTTCCGCTTCTTCTTTTGGGAACGTACGGATATTTGAGGGCTTTGCATTCACTTTACATGTGGAGATAAAAAAGCTGGGAAAGTCCGCCGATTACAACGGGAATCAGAACATTGTCGTAATCCTTTAGCGGCAATACTTCAATCAAAGTTGCAACAAGGGCAAGAAAAAAACACAAAATTGAATTGTTCAAGACAAAAAAGCCCGAAATAAAAACTGCGGCAAAACAGGTAAGGCTTCCAGCCGCGGTCTTTCCTCCGGTCAAAGGAACTTCAACCCTGCCAAATGTTTTTCCTGCAAGGCTTGCAAGTCCGTCGCCAAAGGCAAGAGAAAATATTCCGACTGTAGAAAATGGTTCTTTCCAAAGAATCGAACACAAAACGATTCCCAAAACCAAGGTTACCGGACCAAGAACAAATTTATTGTCGTCACGTTTTCGGGCGGCAGCGACAGTTATTGAACTTATGAGCGGAACACAGACACCTTTTAGCCTTAAAATTTCAGAAATTGAATACAGAACGGCGGCACAAACAAGGCAAATTATCGCTGGAATTTTGTAAAAATGAATAAAAAGCGGCACAAATGCCGTACAAATATGAATTGTTTTTCGGAAAACTTCTTTTTTGAGCGAAATAAAGTGTTTTTTTAAGTCAATTCCAATTCTAGTGCAAAACATTTTTCAAAAATCCCGGATTTTAAACTCTTTAGTTTTAACGGTTTTATTCTATTTTAACACTTTTTCTCCGACCAAAGTGCGGGGAATGTCTGTATAAATTGCAGGTTCAAATTCCGCCATCGAAGCCGAAATATATTTTGAATTTTGCAGGGCAAGGTTACTTCCGCCAAGCCGAACCATCGTTTCCTGATTTCTTGTAAGAGCATCCCAGGCACGAATTGATTCGACAAAACATTCAAAACTTTTTCCGTTCATCTGGCTGTTGCCGGTCTGACGAGCAATTTTATTCAAGACAACCCCGAGGTTGTTGTTTGTTTTTAAAATCATTTCTACAAGCTGCGCATCTTCTTCCTTAGCCTGAGGAAAAAGAAGCGCGTGATGCGCTTTTTCTTCGTTTAAAAGGCTTAAAAGACGGTTGTAATAACCTTGAGCCGCAAAATTGTCTCCGCGGAGAGCAAGAGTGTTCCCGGCCGCGAGAAGAAGGTTTTGATCTGCATCTTTTTTTTCTAAAGCCTTTATAAAAAATGTGAGCGCATTTTCGTAATTCTGCTTGTTATAATTTATAACACCGATTCTGTAATTTACAGTCGGAGTTGAATTTTTATTTAAAACTGAATGCTCATAATTTTTTAAGGCAGCATCCATGTCGCCAGAAATAAAGTATTCAATATCTCCCATATCAGCATATAAAATTCCTGTATTTAAATCGCCTTCAAGTCCGTTTTTTTCGTTTTCGCTTTGAAAAAGGTCAATTCCGCGGGTATATGCTTCCTGGGCTTTTATGTACTGGCTTAAATCAGTGTAAAGTTCGCCCAAAAGACGGCAGGCGTCGATTTCGCTGTAAACGCTTTTTTTTGTGCGGACAGCAAGCTTGTCAAAACAATCAAGGGAAGCCAGGAGTTTTCTTCTTGCAGATTCAAAATTTGAATTGCGGATAAAATAACGCGCAAGATTGTAATGGGCAAGAGGATTTTTTGAATCCTTTTTTTCTGCAATATCAAGCATTGCCTTTACATCTTCAATTTTTGCACGTAAATATTCATCGGAACGGCTCAAATTTCCATAGAGCTTGTCCAAAAGATAGCCCGAAAGTTCAGTCCAGTCTTTTGCCTCCAGAGATTTTTCGCGCGGATAAAAACGGCTTTTAAGCTCTATGACATTCTTTAATTTGTCAGTGCGAATAAAATAGCGGAGCATTCTCGACATATAGAGGTCTGTAGCTCCATAAAGCTGAATCAAATCTGAATAAGTCTGCCTTGCCTGCTCATATTTTGCAAAATCTGTTTCGCCCCATTCAAGAAAAACATCTCCCAACAGCAAAATTCCGTCAGAATCGTTTATGTGCCAGTCTAAAATTTCACGGCGGACAATTTCTTCAGAACGCTCATAGTTTGCACGGTCATAAAGTTCCATTTCCGCCCAGTCGAGTCCTGCATTTTTATCGTGCTTAAAAACTCCAAGAATATTTTTGTACATTTGAGCCGCACGCTCAAACTGCTTGTGTTCGCGGTAACCTTCGGCATATTTAAAAAACCATTTTTTTATAGGTTTATATTGAACCGCATCAATAAATTTTGATTCTGACTGAGGATATTCGTTATTTTGAAGAAGGGCATAACCCTGCTTGTAAATAATTTTTGCCATTATCGGCTTATAAACGAACATAACTCCCGCCTGAAAAAGCAGAGAGACCACAAAAGCAATCACAATTCCTGCAATCGTGCCCGGAATAATTCTGTTTTTTAACTGATACTGAAAAGACTGCTTGTACGCTTCGTACTGGGCAAAAGAACGCCTCTCGTAATCCCTTGGAACGTCAATCGAAATGTCGAGCATTTTTTCCAATTGAGAAGCAATCTGCCTTGCAGGCGCCTTGTTGAGAATTTTTTGAATTATTTCAAAAACAGCGTCGTCAGTAAATTCGTTTTTTACGACCAAATCTTCAATCGCAAGACGGAGGTTGAGCGGATAGCCGGAAAGATTTTTTCTAAAAACCGCATATTCTTCTTCGGTAAGAGTGTTTTTTGGCCTTCCGTTCTTTGCCTGAGAAAAATCGACAACATCAACCTTTGGCCGTCCACGCTTGTCAAAGGCGGCGGTCTGAGTGTCCGAAAATCCAGGAATTTTAAAATCATCGTCAAGAAGAAAGTCATCGTCCGGCAAATTTTTACCGATTCCAGGCAATGAAGTTTCCGGAAATTCATCTCCACCAGGAAAAGAAGCGCTTCCTGCTCCAAAATCAATATTTTCGTCGCTTCCAAGTTCTTCGATTGAACTCGAAAAATCTTCCGCAGGAACATCGGCCGAAGCGTCAACAGAACCGGAAAGCCCTTTTAAAATTTCGGCAGCCGCAGTGTCGTTTTCTTCTTCCGTAGTCTGAGCGCCAGAACTTTCCGAAAAATCAGAGTTTTTAGAACTTGCAGAATTTTCCGGACTTTCCATAGAAAATGAATCAAAATCCGGGAGGCTAAAGTCGTTCAAACTAGCGTCTGGGCTGTTGACTGGACTCGCGTCTGGACGGGTGTCCGGACTGGAATTTAAACCGCCGTTTAAATTTTCATCAAAATTTTCGTCCGGTTTTTGAGCTTCTGAAAGCCCAAGAGGATTTTCAATATCCTTGATTTTATCATCAAGCTCAAAATCCGAAGAATCTGGCGTATTTTCAAGATTTTCAGCGTTTTTAAGCTCATTTTGTTCTTTTTGTGCGGAATTTTCGGCTGGCAAAGGAGAAAAACCGTCTTTTTCGACAATATCTTCCGGAAGGTCGGCATTTAAGTCGATAGCTTCGCCGTTAAAAGCAAAATCGTCATCGTTTTTTGAAGCAGCAGGTTCTGTTCCAAAGTCCATATCTTCCGGCAAGTCCGGCATTTGCATGTCTTCAAAACTGTCAGAATTGTCAGAATTTTTGTCAGGCTCAGAAAGATTTTCGCTGGCTGACTCGTCAAACGGAACATTTTCCTGTTCAGCCTCAGTTTGCGCGCTTTCTTCAGGAGCGGATTTTAAAAGCGCCTCCAAATCAAGATCTTCCAAAGGAATTTCTTCCGGCTCTTTTTTTTCAGGTTCATCAATAAATTCGCTCAAATCCGGCTCATCGTCCGACTGCGAGGCATTGGCATTTAAAATCGAATCCAAATCTGGAACCGCATCGTTTTCTTGTACCGGAGAACCTAAATCCGTATCTTTATTTTCTTCGCCAGAGTCAACGGCAGATTCGGACTCTTCAGGAGCTGCATCCGTTTTTTCGGGAAGACCGAGAACAAAATCTTCAGAATCGTCTGCTTCAGAAATTCCTTCCGGGAGAGAAACAACGGCAGGTTTTTCACCGCGCTGGGCACGAATTTTAACTTCGTCACCGACATTCCGCATATCACTGGCAAATTTCTTTAGTTGATTTAATCCCGGCATTTCGTTTTTTTACTCCAGACAAAAATTGGCAGGTTTCTCTAAAAATTCTAGAGCCCTGATTACAATTCAAGATTCTATTCTACACTCATTTTCGGAAAATCAGAACCCTTGCTTTAATAATTTGGGTGGCTTTTTTGCGCCAGCAAAAAACCGGGCTATCCGGGGTTCCGCGCTAACCGCGCTGCATTGGCGTTTGCAGGCAACCGCCAACGGTTCCCGCAAGACTTAATTTTAAAAATCTAAACTACATTCAAAAAATACCGAAAATTCCAGTATGAAAAAGTTTGCTGTTTTTACATTTTTTGCATTTTTTGTTTTAATTAGCGCTTCTGCAAAAAAAGATGAACCAAAAAAAGACACTTACGATTACGACAATCTTGTAACTTCTGTAAGAGGAGTGCGTTCACCTTTGATAAGCGAGGAATACATTCTCTTTACAGCAGAAAAAAACGCCCGTAACGTAGGAATTGCCTTCGATTTTGAAAATTTCAGCAAAATTCACGCATTTTCGATGCGCAAGCTTTTCGACTACGAAGGCGAACAGACAAATTCATGGTATTTTTACGTCCTGAAAATTCCTCCAAAAACACAAAAAATTTCCTATAAGCTCGTAATCGACGGACTGTGGACAATCGATCCGACAAATCCAAACACTCAATACGACTCAGAAAACGGAATAGAGTTTTCGTGCATAGAAATTCCGCAGACAAAAAAGAATATAACCGAAAAAACGCCCGACGGATTTACAAAATTTACCTGTAATTTTGAGCCAGGCAAAAAAATCAGGCTGGCAGGCACATTTACAAATTGGGACAGCTGGATTTACGAAATGACAGAAACAACACCAGGAAAATACGAAATTTACCTGCCGTTACCGCCCGGAACCTACTATTACGCCTATTTTACCGGCCTAAAACAGTTTATCGACACAACAAACCCGGCAAAAGCCTACACCACCGACGGTAAAACAGTATCTTCGATTGTGGTTAAATAGAAGAAACGAATATTTTTATATAAAGCGGCAAACTATAGTTTATTTTCAAAATCTTTTCCATCAAAATCTCTCCATATTTTCAACACTTTAAAAAAGTGATAAAATTTATTCTGTTCAAAAAAGAGAAAGATAAAATTCTAAGTCTGAAAAAAAACATGGATACAAACATTTCAAGAATAATAATAAGAAAAGCGACACAAAAAGACAGCGTAGCAGTCCAAAGAATTTACGATAGTATTCACACAGAAGAGGAAAACGGACGAGCAACAATCGGCTGGATAAGAGGAATCTACCCTGACGCACGCACAATCAAAGATGCTCTTGAAAGACAAGATCTTTTTGTCGCAGAAACTGATAGGAAAATTATCGGAACAGTCATATTCAACCAGCTACAAGTAGACTCATACAAAGATGCTCCGTGGCAGTATGATGCGCCGGCCAGCGAAATTATGGTTATGCATACACTTGTCATAGACCCGTCAGAAAAAGGCAGAGGGCTTGGAAAAGAGGTTGCAAAATTCTACGAGCAATATGCTCTTGACAACGGTTGTCACTATCTAAGAATAGACACAAACGAAAAAAATTCCACCGCCCGCTCATTCTATAAAAAACTCGGTTATAAGGAAATCGGGATCAAAGGTTGCACGTTCAACGGAATAAAAGGCGTAATCCTTGTACTGCTTGAAAAGAAAATATAAATTCCACGGTGATGCTCATACACAAATTCCGTGCAAAACGAATTTTCTCTCCATATTTTCAACACTTTAAAAAAGTGATAGACTCGAAATGTTTTAGAAAGACAAAACGCAACCTTATAAAGGTTTCTTTTTTTCTTTCAAACTTTTTTTCTTCCAAATATAAATCCGCATTCAAATCTGTGGATAAAAAACGAGGTCTAAATTATGTACCCATTTCAGAACATTGAACCAAAATGGCAAAAATTTTGGGACGAACACAAAACTTTTAAGGCTGTCGAAGACGAATCTTTTCCTAAAGAAAAACGCCGCTATATTCTTGATATGTTCCCTTATCCAAGCGGTGCGGGACTTCACGTAGGCCATCCTGAAGGCTATACAGCTACTGACATTTACTCAAGATTTTTGCGAATGAACGGATTTAATGTGCTTCATCCGATGGGTTACGACGCATTTGGCTTGCCTGCTGAAAATTATGCAATCAAAACAGGAACTCATCCTGCAGAAACAACTTTTAAAAACATTGCGCACTTTACTGAACAGATTAAAGCCCTCGGTTTTAGCTATGACTGGGACCGCGAAATCAAAACCTGTACTCCTGACTATTACAAGTGGACTCAGTGGATTTTCCTCCAGCTCTACAAAAAAGGCCTGGCTTACGAAGCCCAGACTCCGATCAACTGGTGTCCTTCGTGCATGACAGGTCTTGCAAATGAAGAAGTTAAAGAAGGCCACTGCGACCGCTGCGGCGCTCAAGTTACGCACAAGGTTATCCGTCAGTGGATTCTTAAAATCACAGCTTATGCAGACCGTCTTTTAAAAGACTTGGACGAGCTCGACTGGCCGGAAAGCGTAAAGGCAATGCAGCGCAACTGGATTGGACGCTCTGTCGGTGCTGAAGTTGACTTTGCCGTTGCTGACAAGGACGGAAAAGCTACTGACCAAAAACTCACAGTTTACACGACAAGATGCGACACTCTTTTTGGCGCAACTTACATGGTTGTTTCTCCTGAGCATCCTTTAATCGAAAAACTTACAACGGCAGAACAAAAAGCCGCTGTTGAAAAATACCGCGATGAAGCCGCAAAAAAATCTGACCTTGAACGCACTGACCTTGCAAAGACAAAAACCGGTGTTTTCTCAGGAAGCTACGCGATAAATCCTGTAAACGGAAAACTCATTCCAATCTGGGTTGCCGACTACGTTTTGATTTCCTACGGAACAGGCGCAATCATGGCAGTTCCGGCACACGACACACGCGACTGGGATTTTGCAAAAAAATTCGGACTTCCAATCATTGAAGTTTTAAAATCGGAAGTTGACGTTCAGAAAGAAGCATGGACTCAGGACGGAATTCACGTTAATTCTGAATTTTTGGACGGTCTTAACAAAAAAGACGCGATTGCAAAAATGCTCGATTTCCTCGAAGAAAAGAAAATCGGCCACAAAGCTGTAAATTACAAGCTCCGCGACTGGGTTTTTAGCCGTCAGCGTTACTGGGGAGAGCCAATTCCGCTTGTTCACTGCCCAAAATGCGGAACTGTTCCGGTTCCAGAAACAGAACTTCCTCTTGAGCTTCCAAACGTAAAAACTTATCAGCCTACAGGAACCGGCGAAAGCCCTCTTGCAGGAATTGAATCTTGGGTTAACTGCAAATGTCCAAATTGCGGGGCAGATTCAAAACGCGAGACAAACACAATGCCTCAGTGGGCAGGAAGCTGCTGGTACTACCTGCGCTATCTCGACCCGAAAGACAGTTCAAGTTTCTGCACTTCGGATAAAGAAAAATACTGGATGCCTGTAGACCTTTATGTCGGAGGAGCAGAACATGCGGTTCTTCACCTTTTGTATGCGCGCTTCTGGCACAAAGTTCTTTATGACTGCGGAGTTGTCTCGACAAAAGAGCCGTTCCACCGCCTTATCAACCAGGGAATGATTACTTCTTTTGCCTTCCAGAGAAAATCAAAATCTCTCGTTGCCGTTGATGCAGTTGAGGAAAAAGACGGCAAATATTACGCAAAAGACGATGGAGAAGAACTTGAGCGCGTTGTTGCAAAAATGTCAAAATCGCTCAAAAACGTCGTAAATCCCGACGAAATGATAAAAACTTACGGGGCCGACAGCGTGCGCATGTACGAAATGTTTATGGGACCTCTCACAGTTTCTAAACCGTGGAACACTCAGGGCTTAGTTGGAATCAACCGCTTCCTCGACAAAATCTGGAATTTGTCAGAAAAGCCGATGAACGACATTGATATTACAGGAAAACTCGACAAAGACCTTGCTTCCCTGCGCAAAACTTACGCAAAAACCGTAAAAAAAGTAACTCAGGACACAGGCAACCTCGACTTCAACGTTGCAATCAGCCAGATGATGATTTTTGTAAACGAAGCTGCAAAATTCGACAGCCTGCCAAAAGCAATGTGGGAAGGATTTGTCCTCATGCTCTCGCCTTACGCTCCTCACCTTGGAGAAGAACTCTGGCAGAAACTCGGACACAAAGACACAAACGCCTACGAAAAATGGCCTGAATTTAGCGAAGACTACTGCAAGGACGACACAAAAGAGTTCCCGGTTATGATAAACGGAAAACTCCGTGCCAAGTTTGAAGCCGCAGCCGACTCAGACAATGCGACACTCGAAGCCCTCGCAAAAGAAACAGACGGCTTTAAAAAGTTTACCGACGGAAAAACAGTAGCAAAAATCATTGTAGTTCCAGGAAAACTCGTAAACGTCGTTGTAAAATAAAAAGTCGCCTTAGCGCAGCTTCTTGCGATAAAAAAAATCTGTTTGCCTAAACGCAAACAGATTTTAGACGAACCTATCAAAGTTTATCTTCCCAGGCATCTAGGAATTCCATCATAAACTGCTGGACATCGCCAAACCATTTTTTTTGAAATTCGCAGGCTTCAACTCCTATGTAGCGGAAATGCCAGCTTTCCCAGCGATAACCTGTTATATCTTCATATCCGTGCGGAAAACTCAGACTCCAGCCGTATTTTGCGGCATTTTTGTAAACCCACTGCCCCGGAACTGTATCTGCAAAAGCGTCATCAACCGGAGCAAAATCCAAGGCCATTCCAAGTTGATGCTGGCTTGTTCCTTCGCGCGCACTTTCGCGTTCTGCTTCTTCAAGTCCGTCAACTTTTACCCAATATGCAAAAAGATTTTTCTGATATTCGTAGGAACGGTAAGTTGAACTTACAGTCAGCGTAATTCCATCATTTTTTGCAGCCTGAGCAAGAACTTTTAAAGCCTCATAACTTTCTGGACGAAGGCTCAAATTGTTTTTATTGATTGCAAATAAATCGTTTTTTTCAAGGTGAACTAAATTCTTCGGTTCATAATCAGCACCAACCGTATGATTCTTGTCGATTAAATAAAAAGGACTTAAATCTTCCGAAGAAAAATTTTTTCTGCTTTCGAGAACGCGATGCAAATCTGCCAGAAATTCTTCAGGATTCCCATTTGGAATTACATTTTTTGCACGTTCGCTCATCGAAGAAAGAACCCTGTTCAATTTTGCAAGCTCTGGATTTTGAACCTGCAAATTTTCGGTTGCTGCAGTTTTGTTTTTTTTCTGTCCGCAAGAAACAAAACTTCCACAAAAAAACACCAAAATTGCGCACAAAGAAGAGAAAAATATTTTTTTCATAAGAGCTAAATAACCTCGGTTACTGAATGTATAAAATAGAAAGTATCGCTAAAACCTGTGTCATCCAGAGCCTGGCGCACAACTGGCGAAGGATTCATGATGTAAAGACGGTGGTCAAATTCTTCAGCTTCGTTAAAGCCACCCATTATAAGACCGACTCCAGCAGAATCAATCGCTTCAACAGAAGAAAGATCAAGCACAAGGTTAGAATCGACAACAATTGTATAAACCTTGCCTTTTAATTCGTCAAGAGTATAAGAATTTACGACGCCGACAAGTTCATAAAGAACGTAATTTGCACCGAATTTTTCAACAACTTTTAAGGCATCCATTTAGATTCTTCCTCCGTTAATTTTTATTTGCAAGACGCTTGATTACAAGAATCGAAACGTCGTCATCAAGTTCTTTTGCAAGAAAATCAGCCGCAGAATTGTATATTGTGCGTGCCATTACATTTGCCATGTAGGAAGTATTTTCTGTAATCGAACGCTGGATTCTCTCTTTTCCGTAAGTTTCGCCACGGAGAGATTTTGAATCGATAAGACCGTCTGTACAGGTAACGATAACATCGCCCGGATTCAACTTTACTTTTTTTACTTTTATGAGTTTTCCAATATCCTTTGCAAAACCAAGGACACGGCCTTCACCTTGAATTTCAATTACGTTGTTATAAGATTTTGTATACAAAAACAGGGCTGGAACTCCGCAGTTGATGTAATACATTGTGTCATCATTAAAATCAAGCAGCGCAAAGACGCCTTCAAAGAACGTTCCTTTTGGCAAATTGTAGCGAATAAAACTGTTTACTTTTTCAACAAGAAGTTTAAAATCGCGGGTTTCCTGCAAGAACGTGCGGATAATCGACTTAATAATTACCATGCTCATAGAAGCAGAAATTCCTTTTCCGCTCAAGTCGCCCAAAACAAAAATATGACGCGAATCTGAAAGGCGGATTAAATCGACAAATTCGCCTCCAATATTGTGCGCATGCTCCATAATGTAGCCGGTATCGTATTTTGGATTTTTTATCGGATCCATGTTTTCCTGAATGGAAGTAATAATCTGGCTCGACATACGGATTTCGCGGTTTACAGTTCCGACAATTGCCTGATTTGAAATATTGCGCATGTAATAACCGAATACAAAAAAGTAAGAATAAAATTTTGTAAACGTGTTAAAGTCGTAGTCAGCGTAGATGTTTCCGCCGGCTTTTTGACCAAGAGTAATAAGACCGACAATACGGCGGCCTTCCGCAAGAAGAATTATGGCTTCCGAAGAAGTGTCGGCAAAAAGTTTTAACAGTTCATGTTTGTTGCGCTCAAAAAGATGTCCGTTATCAACCTGACTTTTTAAAACAACCATGCGGTTTTGGTTGAGCATTGCGTCAAAAACAGCATTTTTTATGTCGAGGGTGAGTTCTGGACTTCCGTTTTGCTCATAAATCGTCTTGAGAATATTTTCGCTTTCTACAAAAACGTGCATCTGCGAAAGACCGAGGTTGTGAATAAAAATATTCTGCATATCGTGAACAATTTTTTCCGGATCTTCAGCATAATCGAGTTTAGAAAGCTGTTCTTCAAAAACCTCAGCATACTGGAAAGAGCGGAAATACTGTTTTCGTGCAAGGAATTTTGAAATTTGATAAGAAATTGTAATACAGACTACGATTACAACGCCGATTTCTAAAAAGAAGATTAAGTGCGACAGGGCAAATTCCGGCCATAAACGCGGAAAGAAAATTCCAACGACAGCGGCAGGAATAAGATAGCAGGAAATAAAAGTAACAAAGACACCGACTACATATTTAAAGTCATAAAGAAAGTTCTGGTGCGAATTATAAGAAAGAAGTACCTGAATAACTGCAACTGCAACAAAAATAAGAGAAGAAAACATCGGAACGCGTCCGCAGGCCTGCTTGATTACCCAAAAAGAAATCCAGCCGGCAACAAGTGCAAGCACGTTCAAAAGAGACTTCTGCATGTTAAGACGGTCATCGCGGTTTTCTGCACGCAAAATCATAATTAAAACAGAAAGAGCCGGAAGTCCAATCAAAAGAAGCGTCCTAAAAACTTCAAACCAAGTTACAGGAAAATAGTTTGTAAGCTGACCTTTAAAAAGCGGTTTAGAGTCAACGCTCAAACCAAGAAATTCTGTAACAGTAATTCCAGTAACCTGAGTAAAGACAAACCACACAGAAACAAGAACCAAACCCCATTTTACCGTCTTTACAACAGTCGGGCGGTTATAAGAAGGAAACAAAATACAGTAAATGCAAAAATCAAGTGAATAAACAGTTGCCGCAATAAGCCCAAGGCGGAAAAACATGAGAGGCATACGGTCAGATGCATAAAAAGTAGACCAGAGCATGAGAGCTATAGCAACACAAGAAACTGCAAGATAAACGCACATTGTCGTAAGAGGATTATTTACGTTTTCCGCAGAACGATGATCGATATAAAATGCAAGACCAACGGCAAAAGCCGCCATTACAAGGTTTAGAACAACATAAATCATAACAATTTCTCCTTATTCTCCTTAACCCTAGCCCTGAAGTTTTGCAACAAGCATTGTAAGGTCATCGTGAAGGCGAGTATCTGCGTTATAACTAAAAACAAGATCCGTAATATCTTTTATGAACTCGCGTGGCTCTTTTGAAGCACTTTTTTTAATCGTATCGGTAAATAACTGGGTATCGCCCAATTCAACCTTGTCCGCATTCATAACTTCCGAAACACCGTCACTTGCCATCATGATAAGGTCGCCAGAAAAAAGACGCTGTTCGCTTACTTCAACTTCGTCAATAGGAATAATTCCTACAATCGGACAGTTTGAAGAAAGAGATTTAATCCTATAACCGTCCGGAGAACGGGTTACAATAATCGGATCTGACATAGAAGCGTTTACATAGCGAATTGTCATTTTTTGAGTGTCGATAATTCCAATGAACAAAACAGTATATTTATCCTGAAGGTGCATGTCCTTAATGGATTTGTCGATTGCCATAATCATGCCCGGCAAATCTTCCTTGTTTTCCTTGATTTTTACGGTATTCATTACAAGTCCCATGACAAGGGCTGCGGCAAGACCTTTTCCGGAAACGTCACCAAGCATTACAAGAGTTTTGTGCTCATCAATCGGAAGAACCGTATAATAGTCTCCCGAAACGTTTATCAGCGGACGGAAATATGCAGCAAGTTTAACCCTCTCAACTTCCGGCATTCTCTGCGGCAAAAAGGCGCGCTGAGTTTCTGCAAGCTGTTCCCATTCCTTTGAAAGTTCAGAAATTTCAGAAAGGCTGGAAATTGTTTCTGCACGCAACTGAAAACGTCCTAATTCTTCGTAAAGCCTTGGAAAAACTTCCATATCAAAATATTTTGTGTAACGGCAAAAAACAAAAAAATGAAATCCCTTAGACGAAATAAAAAAACCGCGCGACTTACGGCTTTTAGAAACAATACCGAAATTGTCGCCCAAAAAGAAAGTTCCTTCTCCCCAGTCAATCGAATAATTTCTTTCGAGCAGTTCCATTCTCGCAGGATCTGAACTAAGCCGGTTTGGAGAATTGTAGAGAACGTAATTTGTCATACGGTTAATGTACAAAACAGAACAGTCGGCCTTTACTTCCAAAACATCTGCAATCAAGTTATAAAAATCTTCCATTGAATAACACAGACGCAGCTTATCGGTAAATTCCGTCAAAAAAGCAGTTTCCCCGCTTCTCATCGTGCTTTTTTCAAGATGCAGACGAACCATCGAATAAAGCGTACTTGCAATCATGATTAAAACACAGAACAAAACCGCAGTTACGGTTGTAGGAAAAGTATTTGAATAATCAACAAAGTCGTTAATTTTAGTCTGTGGCACAAGAAAAACAGCCAGAGAAAGAAATATCAACGAAAGAAGAATATAAACCAGAGTAAGACCAATTCGTCTACGCGCTTTAAACATACAACCCTCTTTTCGACCAGACAAAAAGCCCAGAGTTTCTATTTAATTACAGAGCAACCTCAAAATATAAATTTTCAGAGGTTTTCTATCGTCAGTATCGGCAGATTCTTACAGAATCATAACTTACACAAGCATCGATTTTGGAATTTTATAAGCTGAACCGCAGTTGTGGCAGACAATTTCCAATGGATCAGGATCGTTTGCAAGAATATCGGCAAGTTCTTTTTTTGGAAGAGCCTTAATCTGCCGTGCATAATACTCTGCGCTACAAGGACAGTCAAAAATAATTTCGCGGCTCAAAACCGCAGTCGGCTTAAATTCTCTGAAGAGTCCGTAAATCACGTCTTCCATGTCGCCACCGTCGCTAAACCATTTTCCAATTGACGGCATTGCGCTAAAGGCATTTTCAACCCTCATAAGAAGTTCTTCATCCTCATCGTCTTTTGAGTCAATGTCGTTTTCAACCTGCTCGGTTTTTACAGAAGATTTTCCGCCTGCCTTTGGAAGAGCCTGAAGAAACATTCCACCTGCTCCAATTACGCGTCCCTGTCTGTCAAACTGAATGCTAGTGTTAAAAGCGGTGTGAATCTGCTCGCTCTGGGCAAAATAATGGGTCAAATCCTTTGCAATGTTTTTGTAGAGAATTTCTGTCATTCCAACCTGAGGAGCCTTCATTCCCTCGCCCATTCTTCGGACTGTCAAAGTGCCTTCTCCAAAAAATGGAGCAAGATCCCAGTTTTCAAGTGGTTTTTCGACAGGAATTGGATTTTGAAGCAAATGTCCACGCACATATCCAGAAGAATCCGCTTCAACACCAAAACCAACGGCAGGACCGTTAGACTCGTAGTGAAGCGAAACGCGTTCCCTGCCTTTCATCGTAGGAATCATAAGCGCTGCACAAAGTTCAGCCTGACCAAGCACGAGAGTTTCCAGAATTCCAAGGTGCTGGTTGGCGCGCATTTGGTTTACAAGCCGGGTTCCATTCAAAAAAGCACCGCGCACACGGCCGTCAGCCATAACAAAAATAGTCATTTCGTCTTTGTGAATAGACTGCAAATGTTTTAACAATTCTTCATCTTTAATTTCTTCTTTAATCATAAGATGTATTATATCAAGAACAAATTTCTTCCGCATCACACAACAGGTAAATAACATTCGGTTTAAATAAAATCAAAGCATTTTTTTAACAGTTTTTTGCAAATAACTTTTTATAAAAACTTCAAAGTCTTCAAAAAAGTGATACACTATAAAATAACGAGGTAACTTTTATGCTTAACACAAACAACAACATGGCAATTCTTAAAAAAAATATCCTTGCCGAAATTGTAAAATTGCAGTTAGAAGGAAAACTTTCAGATTCAAAAACAGTCAGCCAGATTGAACTTATTCCAGAAAAAGTTGTTCCAGACGGAACGATTCCTGTGACAGGCTCGCTCGAAAACGACAGGAGCATTGTCCGTGCCCGCATCGTTGCAGACCTCGGATTTTCACTCGAAGACTACGACCCTCAAAAACCGCTCGCAGATTACGTAAATCAGGCATTCAGCCGCCAAAAACCAACCTGGCCGGTTTTAACAATGTACAAAAACGCCTGCAATGCCTGTGCGAAACCTCATCACTTTGTGACAGACGCCTGCCAGGCCTGTCTTGCCCGTCCATGCAAGATGAACTGCCCGCGTCAGGCTATTGAAGTTACCAGCAGGGCAAAAATCGACCCTTCAAAATGCATAAACTGCGGTCTCTGCCTAAAAAATTGTCCATACCACGCAATCATAAAAACAGTTGTTCCTTGCGAAGAAGCCTGCCCGGTCGGAGCGATTACAAAAGATTCGGAAGGAAGAGAACAAATCGACTACGAAAAATGTATTTTCTGCGGAAAATGCATGGCAAACTGTCCGTTCGGCGCAATGATGGCAAAATCCCAGCTTTTTGACGTTATAAAAAACATAATGGAAGGCAAAAAAGTAGTCGCCATGTACGCGCCCGCAATCGGAGCTCAGTTCAAAGGTCTAAAACCCGGACAACTCGACGGCGCTCTTTTAGAGGCAGGATTTAGCAAAGTCTGGGAAGTTGCCGCCGGAGCAGACATGACAGCCGACAACGAAGCCGAAGAATTTTCAGAAAGAATGGAGAGCGGAGACAAAATCATGACGACAAGCTGCTGCCCGGCCTATGTGCGCGCCGTTCAAATCCATATTCCTCAGCTGGCAAAATGTGTTTCCGAAACAAAATCTCCAATGATTTACACAGCCATGCTTGCAAAAAAAGCCGATCCGGACTGCGTTACAGTTTTTGTCGGTCCTTGTCTTGCAAAAAAACGCGAAGGCATGGATTCGGACACGGTGGACTACGTTCTTACAGTTGACGAAATAAGCTCTCTCTTTGCGGCAAAGCAAATTGAACCTTCAAAAGCCCCGGAAAAACCAGAAAAATACGTTCCTACAGTTTCCGGCAGAAATTTTGCAAAAACTGGCGGCGTTGCACAGAGCGTAAAACTTCGACTCAAAGACCAGTCAATTCTCCGCCCACTCGTAATAAACGGACTAACAAAAGACCAAATAAAAATTCTTTCAAATTACGGCAAAATCAGCGCAGGAGAACTTCCTCAGCCGGAAAACTGCCCTAATTTAATCGAAGTTATGGCTTGCGAAGGAGGTTGCATTGCAGGTCCAGGAGTAATCACAAATCCAAATCTTGGCAACGGACTTTTAACGCTTTATGCAAATTCCGGCTCAAAACCAGATGCCGATGGAATTCCGCAAAAGGCAGACATGGAAAAAATCGCAAAAGAGCAAATTTAAAATCTGGACGAAGACTTCCTAAAGTACCGCACATTTTTTTGCTCCGAAGTTCCAGTCCAGCCAAAAACCGGCTTTTCGCGGTTCCGCTTCCGCTGCATTTTAAGGCTACGTTTTCGCAAAAGCGCAACCGCAGCCTTAAAACGCCTTGCGCCGCTACAATCCGGCGTACATTTACGGAGTTTTTTTATGAAAATATTCAAAATTCTAAATTCTCAAAAAATAAAAAAAATTCTGACAGTTTCAGTTATTTTAACATCAGTTTTTTCAACATTTGCAAAACAAAAACAAGTGCGCATAGGAATTCTAAACGGACCTTCTGCAATTCCCTGCGCTTATTTAATAGAAAACAAAAACAGTTCCGAAGTCAAAAACCTCGCCTTTGAAAACTGCGCTTCTGTTCAAACCGAACTTCCAAAACTCTTAAAAGGAGAGCTCGACATAGGTTTTCTTCCGCCAAACATTGCGGCAAAAGTTTTTAATTCTTCAAACAAAAAAATCGTCTGCCTTGGAGTTACAGGAAACGGAAACCTTTATCTTCTTTCAAAAACAGGCTTTCCGCAAAATTTTTCTCTGGAATCGCTTAAAGGAAAAACAGTTCAATGCGCAGGACAAGGCGCAACTCCAGAATTCATTTTTAAATATCTGCTTTCAAAAAACGGACTGCAAAATCAGGTAAATCTGGATTTTTCTATTCCAAACGCAAACATCGCCGCAGCCTTAATCTCGGACAAAATCGAATTTGCTCTCGTTCCTGAACCATTTGCAACTGTCGCCCAGACAAAGTCTCCGCAAGTCAAACGCATTTTAAATATTCAGGCAGAATACGAAAAACTTACAGAAAAAACTTTTCCAATGACGCTTTTAGTTGCAAATGCGGATTTTGCAAAAAACAACAAAAAGCTCATAAAAAAAATTGCCGCTCTCTACGCAAAATCAAACGAGTGGACTGTAAAAAATCCAAAAGAAGCTGGAATTCTTGCAGAAAAAGCAAATTTGGGTTTAAAAGCGGCTGTCGCAGAAAAGTCAATTCCGAACGCAAATTTTATCTGGCAGGATTCGCTGACGGCAAAAAAGCAAATCGAGTCAATTCTTTCTGTTTTTTTGCAGGAATCTCCGCAGTCAATCGGAGGAAAACTTCCTGACGACGATTTTTATTTTTCTCTAAAATGAACAAAAAAACTGTAAATTTAATTTCAATCCTGACTTTCGCATTTTTGTGGCAAATTTTTGCCGTTCTTGCAAAAACCCCTCTCGTTTTTCCGACATTTACGGCAACAGTTTTTAAACTTTTTGAACTGTGCGCAACACAAGAGTTTTGGCAGAGCACGCTTTTTTCTTCGCTCCGCGTTTTTGCAGGATTTTTTATCTCTGTTTTTTTGGGAATTATTGCCGGAGTTCTTTCCGGAATTTTTCCGCTTTTTAAGGCATTTATAGCTTTTCCACTTTCCTTGATTCGTTCAGTTCCGGCAGTTTCGTTTATTTTGCTCGCAGTTTTTGTATTTAATTCGGATTTTGTGCCGGTTTTTAGCGCAGTTTTAATGGCTTTTCCGGTTATGACCGCTGCTGTAAGTTCGGGACTTGATTTTAGCGAAGACGACAAAAAACTTTTTTTTATGGCAAAAGTCTTTAAGCTCACAAAATCTCAAAAAATCCGTTTTATTGTCCTTCCAAAACTACAGAATTTTGTCGAAAGCGGAATTTTTTCAACTTTTGGAATGAGCTGGAAAGTTGTCGCCGCAGCAGAAGTCTTGAGCATTCCCAAAAAAGCGCTCGGAGCAATTTTGCAGAACGCACAGGTTCAACTCGAAAGTTCAACTCTTCTTGCAACGACAATTATGCTCGTTTTTCTTTCGTTCGCATTTGAAAAAATTTTGCATAAAGCGTTTGACAAACTTTTTTTAACCCTGACTTCTCCAGATTTTTCAAAAAAAGTACAAAAAACCAATAAAACAAAATCTTTTCAAAAAAAATCTTGCGAAAAACTAAAATCCGAACAAAATTCAGATTCTGTCAAAATCCAAAACCTTACGATAAAAAAAGGAAATAAACTTTTATTTGAAAATTTCAATTATGAATTCAAAAAAAACAAAATTACGGCAATTCTCGCGCCAAGCGGAAGCGGAAAAACAACGCTTTTGACGCAAATTGCGCTTACAAATCCAGAAGTTTCGTTTTTGTTCCAGGAACCGCGGCTTTTGCCTTCTCTCACGGTTTTTCAAAACGTTTTTCTGCCGCTTTTTAATATTTACAAAGCAAAAAAAGCAGAAGAAATTGCAGAAAAATATTTAAAAGCCACAGGATTATTTGAGCGCAAGGACGAAAAAACTCAGAATTTGAGCGGCGGCGAAAAGCAGAGAATTGCAATGGCACGCTCGTTCGCTTTTCCGTCAAAAATTTTACTTTTGGACGAAGCTTTTCAGTCGCTGGACGAAAAAATCAAAAAATCCCTCGAACAAACCCTAAAAAAACTCTTGAGCGAAAGTCCAAAAACTGTAATCTTTGTAACGCACGAAAAATCCGAAGCAAAGGAAATTGCAGACATAACAATCGAAATGGAAGGCGAACCTTTAAAAATCAGTTCAAGTTTTTCTTAATAACATTTATACTTTAATGGAAAAATTTTATTTTAAGGTAAAAACGAATGGCAAATTTTATTGACGAAAACACAGTTTTTATTCTGGACAGTTACGGTTTAATTTTTAGAGAATATTATGCTTTTTTTAGCCGGCCACTGACGGATTCAAAAGGACAGAACATAAGCGCAGTTTTTGGTTTTTTTAGAAATTTAAGCATTTTAATAAAGAATTTTAAACCAAAGTATTTTATTGCGGCAATGGACAGCCGGACGCCGACATTCCGCCATCTTGCCTACAAAGATTACAAGGCAACAAGACAAAAAACTCCAGAAGATTTAAAAGCGCAGTTTCCAATGATTGAAGAATGCTTAAAAGCGCTTGGAATTCCGGTTTTGAGAGTCGACGGTTACGAAGCAGACGATGTAGTTGCAACAATTGCAAGACAGTGCGACAAAAAAGGACAGCATTGTCTAATTTTGAGCGCGGACAAAGATTTACAGCAACTCACAAATCAAAATATCCACATGCTGAAGCCGGACAAGGTAAAAACCTGGTCAGAAGCAGATGCTCAGGACGTCGAAAACGAATGGGGCTTAAAACCAGAAAAAATACTTGATCTTTTAAGCCTTACTGGCGACAGTGCGGACAATGTTCCTGGAGTAAAAGGAGTCGGACCAAAAACTGCGGTAAAACTTTTAAACGAATACGGAAGCCTCGAAAAAATTTACGAAAACGCTGACTCGATAAAAGGAAGCATTGGCGAAAAAATCCGTTCAGACAAAGAAAACGCCTTTCTTTCAAAAAAACTGATTACTCTCGAAGAAAATGTTCCGATTGAAGAGCTAAAGCCAGAATGCGAAGACTGTCTTGAAAGGTTCAACATAGAAAAACTTAATCTGGAAGAATTTTGCAACGAAATGATAAAACGCGAACTTCCGGCTCTGGCAAAAACCTATTCTGAACTCAGCGGAAAACCAACAAAAACCGCGGAAACTTCCACAAAAAGCGAAAAAGTTTCCGAACCAAAAGAGCAATTTTCGCAGGTTGCAACGGAAATCAAAAAAAATGAGGGCGATTATTCCGCCTGCACAAATTTGCAGACATTAAAAAATTTTGTGGACGAAGCGATTAAAACAGGAACAGTCGCATTTGACACAGAAACCGACAGCCTCAACACGCAAGAAGCAAATTTGGTGGGATTTTCTCTTGCATACAAAAAAGGAAGCGGAATTTACGTTCCTTTGATATTGAACGAAGATCCTCTCTTTGCTCCGCCAATAATCTCAAAAAAAGACGCGTTTGAACAGTTAAAACGAATATTTTTTTCGGAAACGACCGTCGTAATGCACAATGCAAAGTTTGACATTGAAGTGCTTTTTTGCAACGGACTTAATCTTTTGGGAAAAAATGCGTTAGGGATCGCCGCGAGCGCCCCCGTCGAGCAAGAGCCCGACCCGGCGCAAAGCGCCGGGGAACGCCCAAATTTTAAACTTTGCGACACTATGGTTGCGGCCTGGCTTTTGGAACCTGACAGAACCGGAAAATCTCCTTTTGCGCTGGAAACTCTGGCAGAACAAAAACTGGGGCTTAAGGGCACGGAATTTGAAGAAATTGTCGGAAAAGACCAGACTTTTGCAGATGTTAAAATCGATGTTGCGGCAAAATACGGAGCGGAGGATTCTGATTTTACACTGCAGCTTTGGCAACTTTTTGAAAATGAGTTAAAAAGCTCAAATCTCTGGGAACTTTTTGAAAAAATGGAAATGCAGGTTCTTCCGGTTCTTGCAAAAATGGAAATCGACGGAATTCATTTGGATTCTGACTGCCTTGCAAACTACGCAACTGAACTAAAAACCCAGATTTTTAAGGCAAAAAAAGAAATTTACGCTCAGGTCGGACACGAATTCAATATTGCTTCGCCAAAACAGTTGAGCGCGGTTCTTTTTGACGAAAGAAAACTCAAGCCGGGCAAAAAAACAAAGACCGGATACTCGACGGATACGGACGTCTTGGAATCTTTGCGCGAATTTGACTGCGTTCCGGGAATGATTCTGGATTATCGGGCAAAGGCAAAACTTCTTTCGACCTATGTTGAAACTTTGCCGCAAATGGCAGATTCGTCCGGAAGAGTTCACACAACTTTTATGCAGACTGGAACTGCAACAGGAAGACTTTCTTCAAAAGACCCGAATTTGCAGAATATTCCGGTCCGCTCGGAAGAAGGACGAAAAATTCGTTCGGCATTTACAGCGCCTCAGGGAAAAGTCTTGATTTCGGCAGATTATGCTCAGATTGAACTTGTAATCCTCGCCCATTTAAGCGGAGATGCAAACTTATGCAAGGCGTTCAACGAAGGAACCGATGTTCACAAGTCGACGGCCGCCCTGATTTACGGACTTCCGATGGAAAGCGTGACGGCAGAAATGCGTCGAAATGCAAAAACCCTCAACTTCGGTTTAATGTACGGAATGGGCGCTTTTTCGCTGGCAAAGGACTTGAAAATTTCAAGAACCCAGGCCGCGGAATTTATCGCAAACTATTTTATGGTCTATTCAGGCGTGCGGAATTTCTTTGACAAAAACGTTGAACAGGCAGAAAAAAACGGTTTTATCGAAACGATTATGGGACGCAGACGGTGGATCCGCGGAATAAATTCCGCCAACAAAATGGAAAAAGAAGGCGCAATCCGCATTGCAAAAAACAGTCCAATCCAAGGAAGTGCGGCCGATATTGTAAAAAAAGCGATGATTGACGTTTCCAAGGCGCTCGAAGAAAATCCGACAGGAGCAAGGCTTTTGCTTCAGGTTCACGACGAATTAATTTTTGAATGTCCAGAAGGCAAAAAGCCGGTAAGCGACACAATCGCCCTTATAACCGAAAAAATGGAACACGCAGTTCAGCTGAATGTTCCTTTGAGAGTAAGCGTGGAAAGAGGAAAAACCTGGGGCGAATTCCACTGATTTATTAAAATTTACGAATTTTTATGAAAAAAATTGTAAAACTTTCTGACAAAAATTTTTTTTCAAAATTGATTCCTGACTCGCCGGAAATAATCTGTCTTTGCGGACAGATGGCGGCAGGAAAAAACTTTGCCGCTCAAAAACTCTGCTCGCAAACTTCGGATAAAAAATGCGTTTCCATAGACCTCGACAAGACAGTGCATCTCGCAATCGAAAAACTCACGCCGCAAATTCTCCAAACTTTTGAGAAAGACGCAAAAAAAGCAAAAATCGAACTGCAAAACAAAGACGGCAGCCTCAACAGGCGTGCGCTCGGCGCCCTGATTTTTGCACGCCCCGACTTGCTAAAAAAACAGGAAGACCTCGTTTATCCGGAGACTGTCCGCCTTGTAAAAGAATTTATCGCTCAGAATAAAGACAAAACCGTTTTTCTAAACGCGACAGTCCTTTACAAGACGCCTCAACTTTTGGAGCTTTGCTCAAAAATCTATTTTGTCACTTCACCATTCATAAAACGCCTTGTACGCGCAAAACGCCGCGACAAAATCCCTCTCAAACAGATAATAAAACGTTTTAAAACCCAGAACAAGCTTCTTTCCGAATATAAAAAAACAAAACTTCCACTCATCTTCATAAAAAACTAAACATTTTTTTTGAAATTCCGATAAAAACTATAGTGAAAAAATTGCACTGTATCGGGAGCTAAAATATTATGGAACAGAAAAAAACTTTATGGATTGTCGCTGCATCAGGTGTATTTTTATTGGTAGTCGCAGGCGCCGCCCTTTTGCTTTCCTTTCAAAAAACAGGCACATCTCAAACTTATTCAAATCCTGCTGACGGCTGGGTTTCTTCTGCAAAAGTTCCGGATTCATCAATTTTTGCAGAAAACAATCAGGCATTAAACAGCAGCTCGCAGACCGCAGAGCAGGATGCAGTTCAGCCCTTGCCGCAGTCAGACGCAAATACAATTGCACAGACCGGATTTGAACCTCAGAACCAGTTTGCTCAAAACACAAACCAGCAGAACGAAAGCGCTACTCCAAACGAAAATCCAATCAATGCAAAAAATGTAACCGTAATTACAGACAGCGCCCTAGTTTACGGAACAGGAACAACCACAACAATCGACTTAAATGCGCTCAAAACAAATCCAAATGCCGTTTCTCAGGTTACGCCGAAAAACACTTACACGGCAGACCAGATAAACGAAAATAACAGAAGCGAAAAATCAGAAAAGCCATCTGCTCCGCAGGCTAAAACAGAATCAAAGCCAAAAACAGTTGCAAAAACAACCGCCGTTTCAAAAACACTTCCAAAAAAAGAAACTCCGGCAAAAACAGTTACAGCAACTGCAAAAACCGCAAAACCAGCAAAACCAGCAAAAACTACGGCGCAAAAACCGGTTTCTTACTGGATTCAGGTGGGCTCATACGAAGCAAAAAAATCCGCAGACGAAGCGCGCACAAGCCTCGAAAACAACAAAATTCCGAACGAAGTGTTCACTTACAACGACACAAAAGGAAAATTGTTCTACCGTGTACGCGTTGGCCCTTACACAACAAAAAGCGAAGCCGAATATTGGCAAAAACGCATTGCTTCGACAAACGAATTTGCAAAAGTAAACAGCTATATAGTTCAAAATTAAGGGCGGCTGGGGCAATTCTTGCCCCACCATGCTTTCCGGGGCTACGACCAAACGCAGGCGTTTGTTTGCCTCCGGCACCCCTCCAATCATTGCCGCAGAATAAAATTCCCGCTTTTGTTCAAAAATATTTCCAAAAAATTGTCAAAAATTAACATTCATCTCAACTTATATTGTGATGAAAAAATTATTTCTATTATCTTTTATTCTTCAAATATTTTTTCCAGTTTTCGGAAAAGAGTCGCATTTCAACTTTGAATTAAAATCCAGCGGAAATTTTTATTTTTCTGCAAACGAACAAAATTCTTTTTCAGGCTCAGGCGGAATTCTGCTTAACTTCGGCTCAATTTTTTTGAGAGGTTTTGTTTCTGTTCCAAAAAGCGAATTTTCAGAAATTTCTTCTGCCTTTAAATCGAAAAATTTTAATTCAATTTTTTCAGACAGACGCTGGAGCGCAAATTCAACTCTTTTTAAAAACACAATTCCTTTAACGCTTGCCGCAGGTTCAATCAGTTTTTCAAAATCGATTGGACGCTTAAAAAATCCTGTGCCCGCAATTTCGTCAAATCCTGTTCAAAAAAGTTTTCCGGTTTCGGCAGGAATCGGTTATTCACTTCCGGGAATTTCTTCAACCGAAAAGCCGCCCGCCTTTTTCTGCAGTCTGGATTTTTTTAAGAAAAACATTCCGGTTTTAGTCCAGGCGGCATTCCGAAACGAAGACCGGGCGGCTTTTTTTAGCTCAAAAACAAAAATTCATTTTTCAAAAAAAGTATTTTTACAAAGCCACATAACTTTTTCTTCAACAATTCTGGAAAACAATTCTTCGTATCTTAAAAAAAACAACTGTGATTTTACAGGCAAAAGATGCAATTCATTTTTCTTGGAAAACTTTTTTATTTCGCCCTTTTTTAAATTCAATTTTTATTCATGTTTTCAGCAAAATCCTTACGGAATCAACGTTTTTTATTTTAATTCAAAAGTAAGGCTTTCTGCGCAAAATTTTATTCTGGACGCTTCGTTTTTTGCAATTCCTACGACAAAAATTTCTCCAAAAGCAGTTCCGCTCATTTCGTCAGATTCTTCAATTATCAAAACGGTTGAGCAGGCTTCCTTAAATCCGCAGCTTGTTTTTCTTACAAACGGCGGAAATTTGCTCAGGTTCGGCGTAACTGCCACAGAAACTTGGAAAATCGCCGGAACAAGCGAAGTTTCTTCGATAAATACTGCAAAAATTGCGGCAGGTTTTATCTTTGAAAAACCAAATTTTTCGTTCAAATCAAATTTTACCGGCGGAAACCTCCTTATTTCTGGAAATCCGCCTTCAAAAAGTTCAATTCCAAATAAATTTTACGAAATTCTGTTTGGAATATCAAAAACTTCTCAGGCTTTTTCAGAAAATTTTACCGTAAAAGGAAGGCAATATCCGCCTCAAACCGAAAATGACAGCGTAAAACAGGAATTTTCGCTGGATTCTTCAATATCTGTCGGAAAAAAGCGCAGCATAAAACTTTCAGGTTCGCTAACTTCAGTTTTATCAAACGGAATAAAAGACAGCAGCACTTATTCTCTGTCCGCTGTCTGGAAAATCAAAAAAAAGCACTTTTCATCATCAATTAAAATCACATTCAAACAAAAAAACTAACAAAAAGTGATTATTTTTTAAGGGCAGGCTTTTGTTTTTAAGGAATTAAAGTAATTTTTACTTTTTACCAATTGAATAACGTACAAATTTCAGTTATATTGTTTTAATCTACCGTTATCTTGAAATCATTATATATGATGAATTTTTAAACGGTTTTAAAATTGTAAACTTTTTTTTGAGAGGTAACAATATGGCTTTTGATATTACTAAAGTACGTAATATCGGTATCAGTGCCCACATTGACTCAGGCAAAACAACAACTTCTGAACGTATTTTGTTCTATTGTAACAAAATTCACGCTATTCACGAAGTTCGTGGTAAAGACGGTGTTGGTGCTGTAATGGATAACATGGAACTGGAACGCGAACGCGGTATTACAATCCAGTCAGCTGCAACACAGGTTCAGTGGAAAGACACAACAATCAACTTGATCGACACACCGGGACACGTTGACTTTACAGTAGAAGTTGAACGCTCTCTTCGCGTTCTTGACGGTGCAATCATGATTCTCTGTGCTGTAGCAGGTGTTCAGTCACAGTCTATTACAGTAGACCGCCAGCTCAAACGCTATCATGTACCTCGCGTTGCATTCGTAAACAAATGTGACCGCCAGGGTGCAAATCCAGTTCGTGTATGCGGTCAGCTCCGCGACAAGCTCGCTCTCAACGCACACATGGTTGAACTTCCAATCGGTCTTGAAGACAAACTTGAAGGTGTTGTAGACCTCGTTGGAATGAAAGCAATTTACTTCGACGGCGAAAACGGTGAAAACCTCCGCTATGCAGATATTCCAGCTCACATGAAAGACGATGCTGCACGCTACCATCAGGAATTGATTGAAGAAGCAGCAAACTTCGATGACGCCCTTATGGAAAAAGTTCTCGAAGGCGAAGAACCAACAGAAGAAGAACTCATCGCTGCAATCCGCAAAGGAACTCTTGCAGAACAGTTCGTTGGTGTATTCTGCGGTTCAGCTCACGTAAACAAAGGTATCCAGCCACTTCTCGACGGTGTTGTTCGCTACCTTCCTGATCCAACAGAAGTTCACAACTACGCTCTCGACCTCGACAAAAACGAAGAACAGGTTGAACTTTTCAACGTTCCAGACAAGCCGGCTGTTGCACTCGCATTCAAACTCGACGACGGTCAGTTCGGTCAGCTCACATACATTCGTATTTATCAGGGACGTATTCCAAAAGGATGTGAACTCACAAATACTCGTACAGGCAAAAGATTCAAGGTTGGTCGTCTTGTACGCATGAACTCTGCCGCAATGGAAGATATTAGCGTTGGCGAACCAGGCGACATCTGTGCATTGTTCGGTGTTGACTGTGCTTCAGGCGATACTTTCTGTGCAGAAGGAATCAACGTAGCAATGACTTCTATGTTCGTTCCAAGACCTGTAATTTCTCAGGCTATCAAACCAAAAGACAAGTCAATGGCAGCAAACTTTGCTAAAGCCCTCAACCGCTTCACAAAAGAAGACCCTACTTTCCAGACAGAACTTGATCCAGAATCAAACGAAACAATCATCAAAGGTATGGGTGAACTTCACCTTGCAGTATACGTTGAACGCATGAAGCGTGAATACAAATGCGAAGTAGAAGTAACTCCACCAAAGGTTGCTTACCGCGAATCAATCCAGGCTCGTGCAGACTTCAACTACACACACAAAAAGCAGACTGGTGGTTCTGGTCAGTACGGACGCGTTGCAGGATTCATGGAACCTCTCGCTGACAAAGACTACGAATTTGTAGACGCAATCAAGGGTGGCGCAATTCCTAACGAATACATTCCTTCTTGTGATAAAGGTTTCCGCCGTGCAATGGAAAAAGGCTCTCTTATCGGAGCTCCAGTTGTTGGCGTAAAAATGACAATCAACGACGGTCAGTATCACCCAGTTGACTCTTCTGATATTGCATTCCAGACAGCTGCTATCGGTGCATTCCGCGAAGCTTACGAAAAGGCAAAACCAGTTATTCTTGAACCAATCATGAAGGTTTCTATCGAAGGACCTACTGAATTCCAGGGAAATATGTTCGGTCTTATCAACCAGCGCCGTGGTGTAATTCTCGAATCAACAGATGAAAACAACATCTCAACTGTAAACGCAGAAGTTCCACTTTCAGAAATGTTCGGATTCTCAACAATCCTTCGTTCTTCTACACAGGGAAAAGCTGAATTTACAATGGAATTCCTTAAATATGGAAAAGTTCCAAACGCTGTAGCTGATGAACTTATCAAAAAGCATCAGGAAGCAAAAAAGAACGGTTAATTCGATTTAAGTAACTCAAAAAAGTCCGGTATTTTGCCGGACTTACATTTCCTATAGGAGAAACACATGGTAAAACAAGATCTTTACAATAAAAGCCCAGTTCGCCTTTTTGATGCTGCAACAGAAGGTGGTCTTAAAGAAGGTGGCCTCGGTCTCGTTACTTCTAAAAAAGGTTTGGGAAAAACATCAGTGCTTGTTCAGTTTGGAATGGACACTTTGTTAAAAGACGAACAGCTTGTTCACGTAACTTTTGACCTTCATTCTTCAAACGTAATTTCATGGTACGATGGAATTTTTGCAGAAATTGCAAAAAAATCAGCAGGAAACAGCGCAGAACTCAAAACAGATGTAGTTTCTAAACGCACAATCCTCAACTTCTCTCTCGATAATTTCTCTGTTACAAAAGTTGTAAACACACTCAAAGCTCTTTCTGCAGCAGGAATTGCTGTAAAAGGCGTTGTAATGGACGGAATCGACTTTACAAAAGTTTCAGAAGACGATGTAAAGGCAGTTGCAGACTATGCACAGTCAGAAAAAGTAACTGTATGGACATCTGCAACATCAGAAGGTGCTAAACTTGCAGACGTAGTTCCTGCAAATTTGGAAAAATACTTCGATGTTGTTGTAAACCTCGCTCAGACAGGTTCAAACGTTGCTGTAGACGTTCTTAAACTCGGCGACAAAAAAGACGTAGAATCTGGTCTTAAGCTTGACTCAAAAACATTGCTTATTTCTAAATAAACATAATTTTTTGAAGCAACAAAAAGCCCGTGGCATCCGCCACGGGCTTTTTGTTGTATTTTCGCGAGCCAGTAAAATCTTATTTCCACGGACACAAAAACGAACTTAATTTTCTTTGACCGAGAGATTCTTTATCATCCGCAATCAATTCATCCCACGGAACAGAAGTGCGCTTTTCTTTATCTTCCAGATACTCAGGATGCTCTTCAAACCAATCATATTTGTAAAGACGCAGACGGCAGGCATTCGTACAGCTGAGCGTAATTCCATTCAACCCTGGAATCAGCCCGAATGTAAGAATTGTCAGAACACAAAGCACAAGATTATGCAAAAGCATTAAAAACGAAAAACCTGCATTGTCAAAATATACAATAAACGATTTTTTCAAGTTCTTTCCAAAAGTATTGTCTTCCTGCAAAAAATACAACGGAACAAACCACTGCAAAGCCATAACAACAATAAAAAAGAACCAGGCAAGAACCGCAGCAAGCAAAATGCTCATCAAACTTCCGTTTTTAAGATACATTCCAAGATAAAAACTAAAGGCAATTCTTACAACCAAAACCAAAACCGCAAGCAACGCTCCAAAAATAAAGCCTGTCAAAAAGCATTTTTTTAAGGAAGCAAGGAACAAGCTCCATTTAGGCGAATTAAAATCGGCAATTTTACGCGCATTTGCTCCCCATGCAAACAAAACGCTCATCAAAACTCCGGCACACAGAACAAAAACTGCGTTTGGAAGATAAGGATTTATTGCAGCAGAAGCAGAAATTGCAAAATAAGAGCCAACTCCAATTGCGACAGGCAAAACATTTGTCAAAATAAGATAAAAAAGATTATCCCAAACATCGCAAAAATTTTTTTTCAAAAAAAATCCGAACATTTTTTCTCCAGCAGATTTTATTTTTAATCAGTACAGTTTTAATCCTAGAATAATCCAGAGATTTTTCCATCATCGTCTACATCGATATTCAAGGCAGCAGGCAACTTCGGAAGACCAGGCATTGTCATAATATCTCCGGCGAGCACAACGACAAAGCCTGCACCGCTGTAAAGCTGACAGTCGCGCACAGGGAAAACATAATCCTTTGGAGCGCCAATCAATTTTGGATCATGACTGATAGAATTTTGGGTTTTTGCAATACAAACAGGAAGTTCCTTAAAACCACGCTCCTCGTATTCACGCAACTTTTTAAGAACGCTAGGAGGAAATTCAACGGATTTTGCGCGGTAAATTTCTGTGGCAATAACGCGAACCTTGTCTGCAAGCGAAAGATGAGATTCGTAAAGGTAATGAAACTTAGATTTTCCAGATTCGGCAATTTCGACAACTGCATGGGCAAGATCGGTCATGCCTTCTCCACCTTTGCCCCAGCCTTCGCACAAGACAGCCTTTGAGCCTTTTTCCGCGCAAAGTTTTTTCAAAAGCTCGATTTCCTCTTCAGTGTCCGTAACAAATTTATTTATTGCAACAACGGAAGGAACTCCGAATTTAGAAATATTTTCAATGTGAACGGCAAGATTTTCAAAACCTTTTCTCAACGAGTCGGTATCTGGCGTAGAAAGATCGGCTTTTGCAACTCCGCCGTGCATCTTGAGGGCGCGGACAGTAGCAACAATTACAACTACGTCAGGACTCAATCCAGCAGTGCGGCACTTAATGTCCATAAATTTTTCTGCGCCAAGGTCAGCGGCAAAACCTGCTTCTGTAACGACATAGTCGCCGCAAGCAAGGGCACTATATGTTGCATTGATAGAATTAGTTCCCTGCGCAATATTTGCAAACGGGCCTCCATGAACAAATACCGGATTTTTTTCCAAGGTCTGCACAAGATTAGGACGAATCGCATCTTTTAAAAGAGCGGCAATCGCTCCAGTACATTTTAATTCACCAAATCTTACTGCCCTTTTATCGTAAGTCTGACAGATTGTAATATTGTCAATTCTCTTTTTTAAGTCGGAAATCGAAACCGAAAGGCAGACAATCGCCATAAGTTCCGATGCAACCGAAATTACAAAATGATCTTCTCTCGGAACACCGTCTGTTCTTCCGCCCAAACCAATTGTAATATTTCGCAACGCCCGGTCATTAAGGTCAACACAGCGCTTCCAGATAATTGTGCGCGGATCAAGGTTGAGCGCATTTCCCTGCTGAATATGATTGTCGATTAAAGCCGCAATCAGGTTGTTCGCAATCGAAATCGCATGAATATCGCCTGTAAAATGCAGATTGATTTCTTCCATTGGGACAATCTGTGCATAACCGCCGCCGCACGCACCGCCTTTAATGCCAAAACAAGGTCCCAAAGAAGGCTCGCGCAAGGCAATGACAGCTTTTTTGCCAATTTTATTCAAACCGTCGCCCAAACCAATCGAAACAGTAGATTTTCCTTCGCCGGCAGGAGTCGGCGTTACGGCCGTAGTCAAAATCAACTTTCCGCGATTTTTAGGATCAAGAACTTTTTTCTGAAATTTGCGAAGTTCAGGCATAGTAATTTTTGCTTTGTATTTTCCGTAAAAATCAAGACAATTTTCGTCAATCCCAATTTTTTTTGCAACATCTGCAATCGGAGCCATTTCATTTTTCTGAGCAATTTCAATATCTGAAAACATTTCAAAACCTCGCAAAATAATATTCTCCCATTCTAATAAAATTCTACCGTATTTACAACAAACAAAAAAAACAATAACAATCTGTTGTTTTTCAAATTTACTACTTGTTTTTTCTGTAAAAGGTTATAATTCATTCAATGATTTACGATCAAAATTCAATTTTAAGCCTAATTTCGCACATTCACTCTCAAAGCCAAAATTTTCTGCAAAAAAAACTTTCTGCTCTTGGCCTTACAAAACTCGCAACTAGCCACGGAAACATTCTTTTTTGCCTTAGCCGCACAAAAAGCCTTTCTCTCAGCGAACTTTCTCAAAAAATAAACCGCGACAAATCCACAACAACAGCCCTCGTAAAAAAACTCGAACAGTCAGGCTTGGTTGAACAAAAAAAAGACCCGCACGACAGCCGCAAAAAACAAATCCAACTGACTCCAAAAGGAAGCCAATATAACGAAAAAACAAACGATTTATCAAATGAGCTTATACAAAACAGCTGGAAAAATTTTACCGTCCAAGAAAAAACACAGCTTGTCTCTCTCTTAAACAAGCTGTCGGCAAATCTGGAAGAATAATAATCAGTTAAAATAAAAAATTCAGCGCTCAAAATCAAAAAAAACGGCGGTTAATTTTCTTGTGCCTTATGACAACAAGTTTAACCGCCGTGTTCTAAACGTCCAAAAAACTTACTTCACCTTTCCGTCTTTGTATACTTCTACGGTCAGGAATTTTCCGTTTGCTCCGATTTTCTTTCCGTCGATTTCTACAAAACCAGACTTTGTATGCAGTCCCATTTCTGCAAACTTGTCGGCCTTTACAAAGCAAAGCTCTTCTTCCGGCACGCTAAATCCTTCTGGTTCAAGAATTGTTCCAACTTCAAACTGAGGTGCAAAAATAACTTCGCAGGTCTCTTTGTCAGTAACAGCCGGGTCAGAAGCAGCAAGAAGCATTCCATTGCTACGAACTCCGCGGAAATTTGCAGGCTTTAAGTTGTAAACCAAAACAATGTTCTTTCCTAAAAGCTCTTCCGCTTTATAGAACGGAACAATCGAACTTACAATCTGCCGAGGCTCTGAGTCGCCTGTGTTGAGAGTTAAAATATAGAGAAAAGCACCACCCGGATGCTGCTCAACTTTTTCAATCTTACTTACTTTTAAGATTACACGTCTGCTGAATCTTTCTGCAGGAGGAAGTTTATCAATCTGCTCTGGAGTAAGTTTTTTTTCGGTAGTCTTTTTCTGCAATTTTGATTCGTCAATACCTTCAACGCTTGCTAAAAGACGCTCAAGCTTGCCAGCTTCGATTATGCGCATAAAACTTCCAAGACGCGGTCCCTGGTCTTTTCCGATAATAACTTCGTAAAGAGCGGTAAAGAGCTGTTTTGCGTCAATTCCAAGAGAAGTTGCAACTGCGTAAATTGCTTCCTGACAATCCCTGTCTGTCTGGAACGAAGAAATTTTCGGAAGAACTTCATCGTGAACTTTTTTAACAGCATCTGCCAATGCATGCGGAAGTTTTGCTGTTGTTCCGTCATCGCGGATTTTAAAGCAGAAGTCCGGTGCGCAGTCAGGCGCACTTTCGTTAATCCAGTACCATGCGCAAACACAGCGGCGGCGCAAAACTTCTTCCTGTTCAGGTTTTACATCTCCAAGGCTCTTGATTACAGCATCGATATCGCCCGAATAAGTCTGCAAAAGTGTTGTCAAAAGGCGGAAACCAATCTGATAAGGCTCAACTTTCGGGAATCCCGGTTCAACCTGACTCAGTTCATAAATACGCTTTTCGTGGTTGATTATTGATTCGCGCTTTTTCTCGTCTTTTTCCTTAGGAAGCTCTTTTCCCCAGGCAATGCGTTCAGTACGGTCATAAGCCTCGTAAACAGTAACAACGTCAAGGTCAAAACTAATAGAAAATTCGTGGTCTACCTTGTTCTGAGCAAAAATGTAGCGCAAAACTTCCGGCTGGTAAACTTCGAGAGCGTCAACCAAAGAAATTACCTTTCCTTTTGAAGAAGACATTTTTCCAGGAACGCCCTTAAGTTTTACAAAGTCGTATTTCATTGTGACAGGAGCGTCCCAGTTATAAAGGCGCTTAGAAACAAGTTTTGCAGTATCATAAGAACCGCCCGGAGAAATGTGGTCTTTTCCGCCCGGTTCAAACACAACTTTTTCTTCGTTCCATCTCATCGGCCAGTCAACACGCCAGCCGAGCTTAAATTCTTTTGAAGTGCGCAAGTCGCCTTTTTCTACATGACCGCAACTTGTACATTTGTAAGTAATTCCGTATTCACCGTCATAATCCAGAATTTCGGTTGTGTCTTTGTTACAGTTACAGCAGAAAGCGGCAACAGGCCAGTAAACATCTTCCGGCTTCATTTTGTGTTCGTCGTCACGGTAAGTGTTAAGGCATTCTTTAATAACATCGCGATGCTGCATTGCAGTTTTCATGCCTTCAGCGTAGCGGTTTGCACGGTAACGGCTCGCCTGATACAAAAATTCAGGATGAATTCCAACACGAGGAAGCTGGGTCTCAATGTCCTTTTCGTGATGGCGCGCATAGTTTTCGTCACGCTCAAAAGTATCAGGAACCATAGTGATTGGATAGCGCAGATATTTTTCCAGAACTTCCGGTTTAGGCATATTTCCCGGAACTTTTCTAAACACATCGTAGTCGTCCCAAGAATAAATAAAACGCACATTCTTGCCACGGTCGCGGAGAGCACGGACAATCAAATCAACAGTAATAATTTCGCGGAAGTTTCCAATATGAACAGTTCCGCTCGGAGTAATTCCCGAAGCGCAGGTATAAAGGTCAAGTTCGCCTTTCTGCTTGATAATTCTTTCTGCCTGCTGGTCAGCCCAATGGCAGAGTTCTGAAATGTTTCTTTCTGACATTTTTCGTTCCTAGAAAAAAATATATATCTTCCACCGTTTTTTATTCGGGTGGCTTTTTGCTTTGCAAAAACCGGGTCTTTCAGGGTTACGGCGTCCCGGCGCCTCCAGTATTTTTGCTGCGCAAAAACACACGCTTTGCGTCCCTTACAGCCCCTGCCACAAAAGCAGGAATTTGCCAAAATTCACCTTAATTTTACAAAAAAAAAGCGGTTTATACAATAAACCGCTTTTTTCAGTTGCTAATTTTTCAGTTCAAGTTACAAAATTACTTTTCAAGCCGTTCAGACTTTCTTTTTAACAGGAAGTTTACGACAGAAATAACAATCATTACCGAAGCATTTACCAAAAGAATGCAAATTGCTCCTACAAGTCCGATTTTGTCGGCTACGATTCCAACTATCTGAGGAGTTACAATTCCTCCAAGAGCTGCGATTGCCAAAAGCATAGAAGTTCCAAGATCAGAACCTACAATTGCATCAGAAGCATTGGAAACTGTGGTCGGATAAATTCCTGCAAAGAACAGGCCAAGTCCGATAATCGCAAAAGTAATAATTCCCAAATTCTTTGTCGAAATCAAAAGAATAAAGAAAATGGCAGTTATAATACAGTCAAATAGAATTATATTCTGTTTTTTTATTTTTCTCGAAATATAGGCTGTCAAAAGACGTCCAAACAAAACTGCAAGCCAGGTAAACGAAACCAAAGAATTTGCAAATGCCGGCGACATAATTCCTGTGTTTTTAAAATATGTTACAAACCAACCATTTACGCAGTTTTCAAGTCCCAGATAAAAAAACAGAAGAAATCCCGAAAGATAAAAAAGAGGCTGCTTCCAGAACGGAGATTTTTTTGCAAGGCTTTCTCTTTCTGTTTTTTCAGCGGCAACAGTTTTTGGAGTCAAATCCAAGGTCAGCATATAAACCGCAGAACAGAACGAAGCAATGGCAAGTGTGTAAACAATTGCGCGCCAAGTAAAATCAAATTTAAAGAACAGCGACATTACCATTGGAGCCAAAAATGCACCGATTGCAAAAACCATATGCAAAATATTGAGCGCAACCGGAGTTCCGTCAGAATTTTCATTGATGTAAGCATTGTTTATAACGCTGTAACAGCCACGGCTTATTCCAAGAAGAATAAAAAGCAAAAGCATTACAGAAACATGCGGCAAAAAGGAAAGTCCCAAAAGCGACAACGGCATAAAAAGCGAAGTTATGAATATCGAAATTTTTCTTCCTACAAGTCTAGTCAAAAACGGATTTACAAAACTTGCAAGAAAATTTCCGATTGCAAAAAACGAAAGCAGAGAACCTGCAACTGCAAAACTGATTTTTGCCTCATCGATTACATAAGGCAAGATTGCGCCGACAATCAAAACGACTGAACCATTTACAAAAAACGAAAAATAGTTTGGCAAAAATTTTCTAAAATTTACTTTTTTTTCCATTTTTCTATCCCAATGTCTCCATGTAAAAATGTGATATTATAATTCTATTTATTCTATCACTTTTCAGAGAATGATTCAAACTCAATAAAAAGATATAAAAAATAATTTTAATTCTATAAAATATGCTCAATATAATTATTCCGAAAATATCTCAACAAGCAGGACAAATCCTTTCTTTACGCTTACCTGCGCGGTTTGCTCCGGCAAAACTTCATTGCTCGTCGTGTAAATGTATTCGGGACTTACTTTTCCATTTTTTAGCGGATACTTTGCGCCCAAAATATTCAGTCCTTTAACTTTTCCGCAAACAGGAATAATCGAAAAATATCTGCAATTTTTATTCACAAAAACGGGATTTTTTCCAACAATCTGCATTTTTGAAAAATCATCGAGGACAAAAGCGCTGCACTTCCGCTCAAAAAGCCAGATAAGCGCAGAAACATTGACCATAGAATGGTCAAACCGGCCGCCAGTCATTCCAGCGAGCATAAAATTTCTAAAGCCCCGTCCAAACGCTTCTTTTACGGCAAAAAACGAATCCGTGTCATCTTTTTCACAAGGAAGAACAATTGTTTCAGAACTTGTATCAGGTTTTTCAAAAGAATCAAAATCTCCGACAATCAAATCCGGCTCGATTTTCAGCTCTTTTGAATGAGCAAGCCCGCCGTCACAAAAAACAAAAAAATCATCAGGAAGCAAATTTTTTTTTATCTGCTCATAATTTTGAATTTTTGCAGCCCCGAAAATCACGCAACGACTTTTTTTTAAAATATTTTTTTTCAAACCATTCATCTTTCGCCGAAACTTTATTCAAAAATTGGATAACATTCAAAACCGGCATTGCGCAATTCGTCTCCGATTGAGCCTGCCTTATTTTCATCAACTACGACAAGATAATATTTTGTTCCGCTCGGGCGTATTTCTTCGGTAATATGAGGCGAAAAACCTTTTTCTTTCAATTTTAAAACCAAACCCTCTGCATTCGCCTTGTCCTTAAAAAGTCCAAGCTGCTGACGAAGAATTTTTTCATTTTTTGAGTCGTTTTCGCTTTTTTCTGAATTCTCATTTTTTGACTGATTTTCCGTTTCAGAACTCTGAACACTTGCAATTTCTGGAACGGAATCTGTTTTTCTTGGAACAAAATACCAAAACGGAGCCGGCAAAGTCTGAATTTCACCTTTTACGATTGCCGATTCCAGACTTTTGGTAAAAGATTTTTTTAATTGAGCTGAATACGTTTCTTCTCCGGTTATGTGCCACAAAGTAAGCAAAACCTGAGGCTGAACGGATTTCATTGAAGGCAAGGATGAATAAGTTTTTAGAATTGCAACAGGTTCTGTAAGCTCAGCAGAAGTTTTTGCCTGGCACAAAATGCTCCACTGTTCATAAAGTTTTATAAAAGCGATTATTTCGGAATCAGAAGAATTTCTGACGGCAGAATTAAGATAATTTTGAGCAGTCGCCCAATCTCCTGCGCTCAAGGCGCAACGCACCGCGTCAAGAACCAGCTGTTCGCTCGATTTTTTCTGCATTCCTTCGGCATCGCCTGCAGCAATTGCCGCCGCCTGAACATAAAAATTCATCGCTTCCTGAAAATTTCCGCTCTGCTCCAAAACGCCGGCCAAAAAAGCATAGCCCGAACGTTTTTCTGCAAGATTTTGCAATGCCGGAACATTTTTTTTAAGATAGATAACAGACTGCTCGAGAGTGTCTTTGCGTGCCGCCTCTTCAGCAATTTTTCTTGCAGTATTTGAATTCTGGGCAAAAACAAAAAAAACGAGGTTAAAAATAAAAAATACTGTAAAAAAACGCTTCATAACTTTCCTCACAAACAGTTTTTCAGGTCGCCGGAAAATTATTTTTCTGTCTTGGCGTTATCAGTTTCCGCAGCAGGTTTTGGAACAGAATTCACGCTGCTGTCGTCTTTTACAGCTTCTTTTGGCCTTGCAGATTTTTTTTCGACTGGACGGCGGATTTTAAAATCAAAAATAGTCTTTTCTTCTTCATGCTGCGCTTTTTTTTCGGCTTTTTCGGCAAGCGATTTTTGTTTTTCCGCTTTTTTTGTTTCCTTTTCGTTTATTTTTTCTGCCGCCTGAGAAATTTCTTTTTTCGACATTTTCTTTTTGAACAGGGCAAAAGGCAACATTACGACAATTCCTGCCAAAAACGATGCAAGAACCGTCAAAAAAACAGGCACGTTGTGAAAATTATAAAAAACAAGGTTTACGTCGCATTTATTCACATCTTCAAGGTTAAAACCGCAAAAAATCGTCACGATTACAAGAAGAATTATTGTTCCAATCAATTTTAAAGGCATATTTTCCTCCCATAAAAAGTTTGCAACACAAACTTTTAATTCCCTAATTTATCATAACTCCCTTAAACGTATTCCCGTTCAAGGCTGTCAATTTTACAGTCACAAATGAGCCTATCAGTTTTTTGTCGGCTTTGAAGGCGACTCTCTCGTTTTGCTCAGTTTTGCCCAAAAGTTCATTTTCGTCGTCGCGGCTCACAATATCGGCAAGAACAGTTACGGTCTTTCCAACACGGCCGCTCATCACTTCGGTCGTATGCTTTAACTGAAGGTCAATCACTTTTTTTAAGCGTTCTTTTTTTACGGCAACATCAATCTGATTTTCAAAACTTGCAGCTGGAGTTCCTTCTCTTGGATTATAATAGTACATAAACGCGCTTTCAAATTTTATTTCGTTCATAAATGAAAGGATGTCTTCAAACTGCTCTTCCGTTTCGCCCGGGAATCCAACCATTAAGTCCGTAATAAGTTCAACGTCCGGCATGGCGCTGCGCAGTTTTTTTACAAGAGCCAAGAATTCTTCGCGGGTGTTTTTTCGGTTCATTCTCCGCAAAATCTCGTTGTTTCCGTGCTGAGCGGCAATATGAAAACCGTGGCAGACATGACTGTCGTTCGCAATCATCTCAATCAATTCATCGCTAAAATCATTCGGGTTTGAGGATTCAAAGCGAATCCATCGAATAGAAGAAGATGTTTCGTCAAGATGAGTGCTGATTTTTTTAAGCAATTTAGGAAAATTCAACTCTCCGCCTTCTACGGACTCGTCTTTGCAACGGTAAGCGTTTACATTCTGTCCCAAAAGCGTAATCTCTTTTACGTTGCGTTTGGAAAGAAAATCAATTTCCGAAAGAATCTGCTCAACCGGCCGGCTCACTTCGCGTCCGCGCACATACGGAACAATGCAGTAAGTACAAAAATTGTTGCATCCGTGCATAATCGGGACAAAGGTGCTAAACGCCTGTTCTTCGTAACTGATTTTTGGGAAAGTATATTCAGAATCTTCTTCGATTTTAAAACCTTTTTTATGTTCTTCCGCGGCAGAAATTATGTCGCCAAATTTGCTTTTTCCAAAAGTTCCTACAACAAAATCAATAACCGGAAAATCCTTTTTAACGCTGTCCAAAAGACGTTCGGCCATGCAGCCCATCAGAACAACATAAAACGGAACAACACCGTTTTTTTCAACAAACTCAACGGCTTTCTGCATTTCTTCAAGGCGGGTTTTAGCGCCAGGCTCTTTGTGACGAATTTTTTTTACGCCGGAATAATATCCGAGCCGGCCAAAAATACGATTTTCGGCAGAACCGCGCACAGAACAGGTATTTATAACAACCATGTCCGCAAGTTCCGGCTCCTCCGCCTTCGACCAGCCTCGGCTAATAAAAAGCTGCTCAATTGCGGCAGATTCCGCAATATTCATTTCACATCCATAAGTTTCAAAAAAATAAGTCATAATCCTAATTATTTTAGTAAATTTTCATCAACTTGAGAATACTAAAAAAAATACGTGGCAGAGCGCACAAAAAACACTCAAAACCACGTATTTCCTTCCAAAACGCAATTTTTATTTTTAATCAGCAGCTTCCAAATTCTGCGCAAGCATAAGCGTCATGAAAATGAATGCTTTCGTAATTCGTGCATTCAACCTTAAACCAGGCAAATCCCATTTTTTTAAGTCCAAGATAAACTTCCCGAACCATATCTTCTACAAAACGCGGATTTTCGTAAGCATGTTCGGTCACAAACTTTTCATCCTGACGTTTCAAAACAGAATAAAGCGGTGTCGAAGCGCAATTTTCAATCATTTCGATAATGTCTTCAATCCAAAAAAAATCCGAATACAAAACTTTTACTTTTACGCAGCCGCGCTGGTTATGAGCGCCAAATTCGCTTATCGCCTTGCTGCAAGGACACAAAGTTGCCACAGGAACTTCAATTCCAACAAAAAATTTAGAATCCACTCCTTTTTCCAGCATCTCGCTTTCGCCTTCGTAAGTGCAATTGTACTGCATAAAACCGCTTGCACCGGTTACAGGGGCATTTTTTTCAATAAAATACGGAAAACTTATTCTTCCAAAAGCTCTCTGCGCATCAAGTTTTGCACGAATTTCTTCGAGCATTTCCAAAAAATTCTTCATCGAAATGTCAGAATGATATTTATGGAAAACTTCTATGAACCGGCTCATGTGGGTGCCCTTAAAATCGTGCGGCAAATTAACAAAAAGATTCACACAGGCAGTTGTATTCTGCACTTTGTTGTTTTTATCCAACACCTGGACAGGATATTTTACATTTTTTACACCAACTTTCTGTAACGGCACTTCCCTGGTGTCAGGCGAGTTTTGAACATCAATCATATTTTTTACCATAATTTTTTATTTGGGCACTACCGGCAGAGCCGGTCGCTACGTTCCGGGTTCCGCTTCCGCTCCATGGGGCTGTAAAAAACTTATCAAAAAACAGGAACGTTTTTAAACAAGCCTTTTATTTTTAAGACAGCCCCACGCTGCGCGCCCTGCACATCGCTAGTGCAAGTGCGGGTTCCGAAAACGGAACCCGCCGACAATTGCTTCGCAATTCTCGTTTTATTTTACGTCGGCAGCGTTTTCCGCTGCCTCAAGAGTATTGGCGGGATTTCGCTTCGCTGCCACCCGCCGACAATTGCTCCGCAATTCTCGTTTATTTTACGTCGGCAGCGTTTTCCGCAGCTTCCAATGTATTGTACATGAGCATGGCGATTGTCATTGGGCCTACGCCGCCTGGAACTGGGGTTATAAAGCTTGCTTTTTCTTTTATTGCTTCAAAATCTGTATCGCCAATCAAGCGGAAACCGCTCTTTTTTGTCGCATCTGGAATTCTGTTTACGCCTACATCGATTACAACAGCTCCTTCTTTTACCATGTCGGCTGTTACTGTATGCGGATGTCCAGAAGCGGCAACGATAATATCAGCCTGCTTTACGATTTCTGCCATATTTTTTGTTCCAGTATGGCACATTGTAACTGTACAGTTTATTTCGCGTCTTGCAAGCAAAAGAGTTACAGGTTTTCCGACTATATTTGAACGTCCGATTACAACGGCATGTTTTCCAGAAGTTTCGATTCCCATTCTCTTGAGCAAAACAATAATTCCGTGCGGTGTGCATGGCAAAAATGCCTTTTTTCCAATTACCATTTTTCCAACATTCACCGGATGAAAACCATCAACGTCTTTTTCAGGACTGATTGCCATAATCACCTTATCTTCATCAATATGCTTAGGCAAAGGCAGCTGAACCAAAATTCCATGAACAGAACTGTCTTTGTTCAGTTTGTCAATCAAAGCCAAAAGTTCCTCTTCTGTCGTATTTTCTGGTAAAATTTCGGAGCGGTCGGTCATGCCGGCTTCTGCAAGTGCCTTGCGTTTTCCAGTTACATAACTTACTGATGCAGGATTTTCTCCAACAAGAATAACGGCAAGACAAGGCGTTATTCCTTTTGCCTTCAATGCGGCAACTTTTTCTGCAACACCAGCACGAACTTCAAGCGCAATCTGTTTTCCATCAATAATTTGAGCACTCATTTTTTACCTCCAAAAACTCCGTAAAATTTTTCGTAACCTAGCGGCACAAAGACGGTTTTTGTACTGTTAATTAAATATTGAAAAAAAAGCCTTATTAGGTTAATCTTTTCGATAAAACTATATATATTTTTTAGCAATTTTTCTATTAAATTTGGAGCACAAGATGAAAAAATTCATTGCAATCTGTTGCACTGTTTTTTTATTTTCAACTGCGGTTTTTAGTCAGGAACAAGACGAAGATGATGACAGATTTGCCGTTGAATATAGAATGAACGAACCTGGCGATCAATTCATAAATATTGGACTTATGGTAACATTTCCACTCAATTTTGGCGGCGATTTTCCGCTCTACCGCGAAGGTCAGCTTTCGACTGGAGGAGCCGGAACTATCGGTTACCACAGATTTTTAACTTCATGGTTTGCAGTCGGTCTCGACGTAAGTTTTGGATACAATCCGACAATCGGCGAGAATATGTTCACTTACGTACCGTTCGTATTCTGCTTTACCGTCCAGCCAACTATAAAAAAATTTGAATTTCCAATCACAATGGGAATCGGAGCGGCTGTCGAAAGTTATCTTAACCGCACGTATTTTCCAGGTCTTACACTCAAACCGGAAGTTGGAATTTTTTACCGCGTAACTCCAAGCTGGTCGTTCGGCATAAAAGGAAATTTTATGTATCTGCCTCAGTGGTATGAAGATTCAGAAAACAACGACCACGGCAATTTTTCTTCTGTCGTAATAGCAGCAAGATACCACTTCTAAAAAAACGGAAATAAAAAAATGAAAAAACTTTCAAAAAGCATAATTTCAGTATTTATATTTTCTGCCATCTCAGTTTTTACTTCGTGCAACGGTGTAGTTTTTGACACAATCCGCGAAGAAGTAAAACTTTCGGACGCACAGATTCAAGGTACAATTCATTCTCTTATCCGCGTAACCGACAGTTCTGATTTAAAAGAATATCTTTATTTGTCGGCAAACCCTGTCGTATGGAAAAAAGATATAGACAATGCCGTAAAAAATGGCGGAACTGATTCGACAGACTACACAACTTCCGAACACGGACACTGGCTCACAACTTCAAGACCGGGAAATAATTATGTAAGACTTGCCGCAAACCACAATGGAGAAATCTATTCTCTTTCGTCAATTGTAAAAGAAGTTACAGACGACGGCGAAATGGAAGAAATTTCAAGAGAATTAAAATACCTCGACACTTCAGTCAAAGACGCAGGCTGGCAGACTGTTACTTTTGCCGATGAATCAATCTCAAGCGAAATAAGTTTGGATTCATCGATTTTCTGTACAAACACTCCAAAATACGAAAACCGCTACGCTTTTGTAAGAATCGATGGAAAAATTTACAAGCTCGAGGGCGGAAAAGCAACCTTAATAGAAGAAAGCAGTGAATATAACTTTACATCAGGCGACAATTCAACTTCAATCTACTCAAGTGCAAGAGGAGTTTCTACTTTTGACGGACGCATCTTCTACTTTACAGGCTCTGCCGCAATCACTTCCAACGAATCTTACAATTCAGACGCAACAATGATTTACTACGCAGACAGCACAACAGTCTACTACAGAGCGGATGGAGATTCAAAATGGACAGCAGTATCCTGCGACTCAAGCGCAATCCGTTCCATTGCCGTTACAAAAGACAAACTTTTGCTCGGAACTACAAGCGGTTTAGACAATACTGCTCTTAACGAAGGAAAGCCGACAGGTTCTGCGACAACAATCTCTGCCAACGCAACTTCGACCCTGTCCTCTTCGTACATTGTTCCGATACTTTTGACAATCGACCCGACAAAATCAGACACAGCCACAGATATTTACGCCGCATCGAATTTTGAAGGAAACCCTTCTAGCACTTCCGCCACACGCAAAAATGCAAGTTTGTGGTCTTATTATCCAGCAAGATCAAAGTGGAACCGCGAATAATTTTGTGCTAAACTCTCTTTATGAGTGATTTGTTTGACGCTTCAAAAACACAAAAAGAACCTTTGGCTGCAAGGCTCCGTCCCAGAAATTTGGACGAATATATCGGTCAGGATCATATTGTCGGAAAAGGCAGGCTCCTGCGCCGTGCAATTGCAGCCGACCAGTTAACCTCTGTAATTTTTTACGGACCGCCCGGCTGTGGAAAAACAACTCTTGCAAGAGTAATTGCAAATCACACAAAATCAAACTTTATTACGCTAAATGCCGTTTTGACCGGAGTCGCAGAAATTCGCTCAGCAATAAAACAGGCAGACGATTATTTTAAGCTTTACGGAAAACGTACAATTCTGTTCGTTGATGAAGTTCACCGATGGAACAAGGCTCAGCAGGACGCTCTTTTGCCTTGGGTAGAAAACGGAACGATTATTTTAATCGGCGCAACAACAGAAAATCCGTTTTTTGAAGTAAACAAAGCCCTTGTTTCGAGAAGCCGTGTCTTTCAATTAAAGCCGCTCACAAAAGAAGACCTTTTTAAGGCCGCAAATTTTGCCTTAAACGAAGTTGAACGCGGATACGGACACTGGAACGTCGAATTTGAAAAAGGCGCTCTTGAGCATCTCGTGGACACTGCAAACGGAGACGCCCGCTCTCTTTTAAATGCCCTGGAACTTGCCGTAGAAACAACGCCGGAAAAATGGGATCCTTACAACGCAAATCCTGTTCCAGCCTGGGGTTCGACGATTTTTATCTCAAAAGAAACCGCAGAGGAATCGATTCAAAAAAAAGTTGTCCTGTATGACCGCGACGGCGACTATCACTACGACATAATTTCCGCATTTATAAAATCATTGCGCGGAAGAGATCCAGATGCGGCAATGTACTGGCTTGCAAGAATGGTGCGCGCCGGAGAAGATCCGCATTTTATTTTCAGGAGAATGTTGATTTCTGCCTGCGAAGACACAGGATTAGCAGATCCAAACGCAGTCTGCATTGTCGAAAACTGCGCCCAGGCTTTTGACCGCGTCGGGCTTCCAGAAGGACGGTATTTTCTGGCTCACGCAGCGCTCTATCTTTCGACCTGCCCAAAATCGAATTCGAGCATGGCATTTTTTGACGCGCTTTCGAGCGTTGAAAAAGAAGATGCCGAAGTTCCAAACCACTTAAGGGATTCTTCGCGCGATGCAGAAGGTTTTGGACACGGAAACGGCTATCTTTATCCGCACGCTTACCGCGACCACTGGGTTGCACAGCAGTATCTTCCGTCGGAACTTGTCGGAAGAGTATTTTACACGCCGACATCCCAAGGATACGAAGCAAAAATAAAAGAAGACGTCTTGAGTCGCCGGGAAATTCAAATTTCTGCGATTTTGGAAGGAATTGAACCCGAAAAACCGGAATCTGACGTTTCGTGCGGAATGCATCCTCTTCCTCATTTTGCAACAGACTTTGACAATCCAATCGGTGAATGGTGGATAAATAAAAACTTTGACAAAAACTCGACCACAAAACCAGAAAACCTGACCTTTACTCCAAAAAATGAACGCCGAGAAACAGCTCTCGACCGTGCGGACAAATCCTGGAGAAGCAGGCTCGACTCCAACCGGGCGGAAATTCTTACAACAATCCGCAACGCAATGATTCAACTGGCAGATTTGAGCCGGCACACAAGAAGCCTTGTCTGGAATGCGGACGACGGACTTTTAATCTGGGAAGTAAGCAGAAAAACTCCGGAAGGCGTAACGGCAGGACTTTGCTCAAACCTGCGCGGACTTGAAATTCTTGAACAATATGGCCGCACTCTCGACGATTTGGACCGCCCTGTTTTAAAACTCCGGCCGGAAAGCCTCGAAAATTACCTGAGCATGCAGGTTTTTGCAAAAATTCTTGAAGAATACAATGAAAACGGAATGATTTTTGACAGAATTTTCTTTAGAGATCCATTTAACTGTCAGGACAGCGTGGACGTTCTTGCAAGCGCGCTCAAAAATCTGCCGAAAAACCTTGTGGCAGACGGCCAGCAGATTGTAATTTCGCAAAGAATTCCTTCAAAAGGACAGAAAATCTGGGAATTGATTTACAATCAGGTTTTGACAGAGAGCACAAGAAACGCTTACGAAGGAATCTTAAAAAAAATGGAAAACGCCGAAAAAGAATTTTTTGGCAACGAAGAAAATCCACTTTTTGCCTGGAACGAAAATTCAGTAAAAACCGCCTTTGAACAACAGGGATTTTGTGTAAAATCTGCAACAAAAGTGATTACAGAAAAAAGACGGATTACAGAAACAGAAATAAACAGATGGTTCGATGCAGAAAACTCTTCTTACGGTTCGGCAATGGCAAGAGAAATCGGAACGGAAGATTTGGCAAAAATCAAAAATCTTTTGACCGCTGCCTGCCAGAACACGCTTTTTAACTGGAATACGACAATTGAATTTTTGACAGTAAAAATTCAGGCAGACACAACGCAAAAAAAAGGTCTTTAAGTTAGGAAGATTTTTTGATATATTAGAAAAGCGTTAGTGCATGGAGTTGTGGCAAAGCCAGCCACCGCAGGGAGCGCAACTTTGTTGTGCGACCGAGGAGGCCGAGGGTTACCGAGCAACGTAACGCACGACCCGAGCGCAAGCGAGGGGAACGCCCATTTTACAATAATTTTTTGGAGAAAACGATGAATTTTATTTTTTTAGGACCTCCAGGAGCTGGAAAAGGAACTCTTGCAAAGGAAGCAGCAAAGGCTTTTAACATTCCACACATTTCGACAGGCGACATTTTCCGCGAGAACATTAAAAACGGAACTGAACTTGGCAAAAAAGCAAAGGCAATTATTGACGCCGGCGGTTTGGTAAGCGACGAAATTACAATCGGTCTTGTAAAAGACAGACTTTCTCAGCCGGACACAGCAAACGGTTATATTTTGGACGGTTTTCCACGCACAATTCCTCAGGCAGAAGCGCTCGAATCTTTTGCAAAAATCGACGCTGCCGTAAACTTCGACATTGCAGACGAAGCTGTTGTTGAGCGTCTTGGTGGCCGCGTATGCTGCAAAGACTGCGGACAGATGTACCACGTTAAGTTTAATCCGCCAAAAGTTGAAGGAAAATGCGACAAATGCGGTGGAGAACTTTACACCCGCGACGACGACAAAACAGAATCAATTCAGAACAGACTCGTAGTTTACAGAAAATCTACCGCTCCGCTCATTGATTTTTACAAGGAAAAAGGAAACCTCGTAGACATCGACGCGCGCCCAGCTCCAGAAAAAGTTCTCGAAGAATTCGAAGCAAAATTTAAAAAATAAATTTAAGAGGGCTTAAGCCTCAAAAAAAATTGCAGCCGCTTAAGCTCAAACTACTTATTGCCGTACAGTTTGTTCTGTGCGGTAATAAAAGTTCCAGACATTTTTCAAACAAAAAACCAACCTTTTTATGTCACTCAACTGTAACGAAATCGATTTAATCTTAAAAGAACTGGATTTGACAGGCTCGTTTATTCAGGAAATTGTACAGCCTTCATTTGATTCCATTGCGCTTTATACTTACAAACCCGGCGTTCCAAAAACAGTTTTTATCTGCCTTGCCGCAGGCGAATGCAGGCTCAACGAAGTAAAAAGAAAAATTCCCAAAAACGAAAAACCTCTGCGTTTTAACGAAATTCTTCGCTCAAGAATAAAAGGCGCAAAAATTACAGAATGCAGACAGCTCGGCAAAGAACGGATTATAAAAATTTCAACATACCGCGAAGGTCCGGTTTACGTAATGCCTGCCGCCCAGGAAAAATTTGCAAAAAAGAAAAAAATCCAGGCTGAGGAAGACGGAATTGAAGAATTAAATCTTTACATAAGGCTTTGGTCAAACGCAGGAAACATTTTTTTATGCAATAAAGAAAATGTAATTTTTGACAGTTTTTACCGCCGTCCTGCAAAAGGCGAACTTTCGGGCGAAATCCTCGTTTTGCCGGAAATTAAAAATTTGACGGATTTGACGGAAAAAGAAAAACTCGAAGAAGAAAAACTCAGCCTTCAAAAATTTCCAGTCCGCGATTTTAATCAAATCCAAAATTCTTCGGAAAATTTAAAAGGCTTAAAAGACAAAAAAAACAGCGGACAAACCTCAAAAGAACTTTCATTTAACGAAAAAGTCGATTTATTCTATTCTCAAAACGCTTCACGGACTTCGACCGAAAAACTGCTCGAACAGGCAGAAAAATGGTACAATTCGCACAAAACAAGGCTCGAAAACGCCCTCGAAAAACTTGAGCAAAAACGAAGCGATTTTTTAAATGCAGAACAATGGAAACACTGGGGAGATTTAATTCTTTCCTACAGCTATATGTTTACAAACGGGCAGGCTTCTTCCGGCTACCTCGATTGCGAAGACTTTGAAAACGGCAAAAAAGTCCACATAAAAATCGACCAAAAAAAATCAGCGCACGAAAACGCCGCAAAATACTACGAAACTTACAAAAAACAAAGCCACGGTCTCGAAGATTTGGAGCACGACATACTCCTCTCAAAAAAACAAATTTCCGAACTCGACCAAAAATACAATTCAATGCTCGCAGAAAAAAATCCCGTCAAACTCGAACAGCTCCTGCGCAAACAGCAAAAACCGCGGCAGCAGGAACAGAGCGAACGTCCGGGACTTTCTTATGAATTAAAAGGCTGGACAATTCTTGTTGGACGCGATGCCACAGAAAACGACGAGCTTTTGCGCCATTATGTAAAAGGAGCAGATTTGTGGTTTCATACGCGCGATTATCCGGGAGGCTATGTCTTTATAAAGGCAAGGTCAGGAAAAACAGTTCCGCTCGAAATTATGCTCACCGCCGGAAACCTTGCAGTTTATTACTCAAAGGCGCGCAAAAACGCAGAAGCCGACCTCTATTACACACAGGTCAAGCACCTTCGCCGCGCAAAAAACGGCCCAAAAGGACTTGTTCTGCCTTCCAACGAAAAAAATCTTCACATAAAAATGGATTCTGCAATTTTAAGGCAACTGGAAGAAAATCAGAGCGAATTTTAACTTTCGGGCGTCCGGGCTGACCTTGCCAGGACAGCCCGCCGGGTCTTTGCGTTATAAAATTGCCGCGCAATTTTTCCGTTCAGCCGCGCAAGCGCGTCCGAACCGCTTTCGCGGCTAACAGCCCCTGACGCAATTTTTTCCGCAAAACACAGGTTTTTCCAAAATATAGATTACAAAACTTTTTTCTGTTAAACTTAAAAACCATGAAAATCAGCGAAATCTTAAACTCTAAAAAAGTTACCATATCTTTTGAAATTTTCCCTCCAAAAAAACAGGAGGCTTTTGATTCAGTAAAAAAAACCGCGCTTTCTTTAAGTTCTCTCAAGCCGGATTTTATCTCAATAACGTACGGAGCAGGCGGTTCAACACAGACAAACACTTCTGACCTTGCACAGGCTGTCGAAAATTCAGGAACCGCATCTCTTGCCCACTTAACTTGCGTCCGCTCGACAAAAGAACAGCTTTTGCAGACAATTCAAACCCTCAAACAAAAAAACATAAACAACGTGCTTGCATTGCGAGGAGACTTGCCAAAAGACACTTTTGAAGGCGAAAACCTTTTTCCTTCAGGATTTTTCCACGCTTCTGACCTTGTCCCGCTCTTAAAGCAAAACGGATTTTGTGTAGGAGGAGCATGTTATCCGGAAGGACATCCGGAAAGCTCAAACCGCGACACAGACATCGAAAACTTAAAGCACAAAGTCGAAGCCGGAGTCGATTTTTTGACTACACAGATGATTTTTGACAACGATATGCTTTATTCATTTTTGTACCGCCTCCAGTCAGCAGGAATCCACGTTCCTGTTCTAGCAGGAATTATGCCGATTACAAACGCAAACCAGGTAAGCAAAATGGTAGACCTTTCAAATGCATACATTCCGCGCAAACTCCTGTCTTTTTGCGACCGTTTCCGGCACGATAGCGAAGCTATGAAGCAAGCAGGAATCGCTTATGCCACCGACCAGATTATAGATTTAATTTCAAACGGAATCCGCGGAATTCACATTTACACGATGAATAAACCAGAAATTGCAGAATCAATTGTAAAAAACGTAGATTCAATCATAAAAGCTGTAAATAAATAAGTTTTTCTGCAACCTTTAAAAAAATTCCGTGTCTAATTAAAAGAATGCACATTTCAATATATTTTTAGGACTAAAAAATGAACTTTTACAAAGATTTCGTTCAGGACGAGAGAGTATACACTGATTACGAAGATTTAAAGAAAAATTTTAAACTTAAGATTCCAGCAAATTTCAATTTTGCCTACGACATTGTAGACCGCTATGCGCAAACTGTTCCTTCAAAGCTTGCAATGGTTTGGTGCGACGACACTCTCAAAAGCCACCATTTTACTTTCAGCCAAATTTCGGAACGTTCAAAACAGACCGCCGAATTTTTAAAGCTCCACGGAATCAAAAAAGGCGACACGGTTATGCTTATTTTGCGCCGCCGCTACGAATTCTGGTTCTTTCTGCTTGCTCTGCACAGAATCGGAGCAATTGCCGTTCCTGCAACAAACCAGCTTTTAACAAAAGACATTGAATACCGGACAAATGCCGCCGAAATCAAAATGATAGTTTCGTACGAAGATGACGAGGTTCAGACAAGAATTGAATCTGCCCTCAAAAATTCACCGACGGTCAAAAATATTGTAACAGTCGGAAAAAATCGCGACGGCTGGCTCAGTTATTACGACGAAATTGAAAATTTCAAAGTCGGAGATTTTGATTCAGAAAGCGACCGCCCGACAAAAAACAGCGACACAATGCTCGTTTACTTTACTTCCGGCACAAGCGGAAACCCAAAAATGGTTCAGCACAACTTTACCTACCCTCTCGGACACATTGTTACTGCTAAATACTGGCAGAACGTTATGGACGGAGGACTTCATCTTTCGGTCGCAGAAACCGGCTGGGCAAAGGCTATGTGGGGAAAAATCTACGGACAGTGGATCTGCGGTTCTGCGGTAATGGTTTACGACATGACAACTTTTTCGCCGTCAAAAACAATCGAAATCATTTCAAAATACCGCGTTACAACTTTCTGTGCTCCGCCGACAACTTTCCGCTTTATGGTTAAAGCAGACATAAAAAAATACGACCTGTCAGCCTTAAAGCACATTGTGACGGCAGGAGAAGCCCTTCCTCCGGAGCTTTACGAGAAAGTCTACGACGCAACAGGCCTCGAAATGCACGAAGCATTTGGTCAGACAGAAACAACTGTTCTTGCAGGGAACTTTCCTGGAATGAAAATAAAACCAGGCTCAATGGGAAAACCTGCTCCTGGCTATGATTTGGAAATTGTCCGGCCAGACGGAACAAGATGCCCTCCAAACGAAGAAGGCTCTATTGTCCTCCACCTGCATGGTCAGCGCCCGACAGGACTTTTTTCCGGCTACTACAAAAATGAAGAACAGACAAAAAAAGTATTTAATGGAGACGACTATTACACCGGCGACGTTGCATATTACGACGAAGACGGCTACATTTGGTTTATAGGACGCAAAGACGACGTAATAAAAACTTCCGGTTACAGAGTAAGCCCTTTTGAAGTAGAAAGCGTGCTTCTTTTGCATCCAGCAATTCTTGAATGCGCGGTAACTGGCGTTCCAGACGAAAAACGCGGCCAGGCAATAAAGGCAACCGTTGTTTTAAACAAAGGCTTTGAACCTACAAAAGAGCTAAAACTCGAACTTTTTGAGTTTATGAAGTCAAAGACGGCGGCATACAAACATCCTCGCATAATCGAATTTGTCGAAAGCCTTCCAAAAACGATTTCTGGCAAAATCCGTCGCGTAGAACTGCGGGAAAAAAACTGATTTTAATCGGCGTACAGGCAAAAACAGCACAGTCTTTTCCTGTTGCGCCCATTTAATGTCTTGTTTAATTGAATAAGAACTTTTTTTATGATAAAATTAGTGCCGTTTGTGAGAACCCCTTGCAGAGGCGACACAAATTTAGTTTTTTGTTTTGCAGGAGCTTTTTATGAAGGTCGTTGTAATTGGTGCCCAGTGGGGTGATGAAGGAAAAGGCAAAATCGTTGATTACCTTGCCGAAGATGCTGAATACGTTGTTCGCTACGCAGGCGGTCCAAATGCAGGTCATACAATCGTAGTTGACGGAAAACAGTTTGCACTTCATCAGGTTCCGAGCGGAATTCTTTATCCAAACAAATCTGTATTTTTGGGTGCTGGAATGGTTATCGATCCAGAAGCGCTTTTTAACGAACTCCAGATGCTCAAAGACAACGGAATCAACTGGGAAGGACGCGTTTTTATTTCTGACCGTGCACACATCATTCTTCCACGCTACCGCAAAATGGACAAAGAGCGCGATTCTCAGCGCAAACGCCCGATTGGAACAACAGGCCGCGGAATCGGAATCGCCTATTCAGAAAAATCACAGCGCGACGGCATTCGTCTTGCAGACCTCGACTGGAAACAGAAAATGGATGAATTTGAAGGCGAAGATTTAGAATTCATCAATAAATACAAAGACCAGCTTATCAAAATGCGCGTTGACCTTACTCAAAAAATGTACGAATACCGCAAAAGCAACATTCTTTTTGAAGGTGCGCAGGGAGCAATGCTCGACATTGACTCAGGAACATATCCTTATGTTTCTTCGGGAGCTTCATGCTCTGCCGGAGCCGCAACAGGTTGCGGAATCGGCCCTCATGATTTAGACAAAATCTTAGGCGTTTTTAAGGCCTACGAAACACGCGTAGGAAACGGTCCAATGCCGACAGAATTCAACGATTCGGACGAAGCAGAAAGCGAGCTTTGCCGCAAAGTACGCGACACTGGACGCGAATACGGTGTAACAACAGGAAGAGCGCGCCGTTGCGGTTATCTCGACCTTGTCGCATTGCGCTATGCCTGCCGTGTAAACTCAATCGACAGTCTCGTTTTGACACACCTCGACATTTACGATCCAATGGAACAGATTGAAGCCTGCATTGCCTACGACATCAACGGAAAAATCGTGACAGACTTCCCGGCAAATGTTGAAGACATGGAAAACGCAAAACCAGTTCTCCAGAAATTTACAGGTTGGAAAAAATCCCTCAAAGAAATCCGCAAATATTCAAAACTTCCAAAAGAAGCACGCGAATATGTTGAATTTATCGAAGACTACTGCAAAACTCCAGTCGGAATAATCTCCGTAGGATACGAACGCGACGAGACATTCATCCGCAAAAATCCATGGAAAAAATAATTAAAAACTGATAAAAAAATGGGCGTCAAAGATAAAAATTGTCTTTGGACGCCCATTTTTTATCGATATTCGCGCTAAATAACAAAAAACTTAATCAACAAAAATTTACAGAATATATTTTTCTATAAAGTCTGCAACACCGTCATCGTTGTTTGTTTTTTCCGTCACAAAATCCGCAATATTTTTTATGTGCTCGTTTCCGTTCACCATTGCAACTCCGTAGCCGCATTTTTCAATCATGCTTTCGTCATTCATGCTGTCGCCAAAAGCAAGAGTCGTGCTGTGGTCAATGCCGATAAAAGAAGAAAGCCATTCAATCGCCTCGCCTTTTCCACAATCCGGTGGCAAAATTTCCAAAAAATAAGGTTTGCTCGTAAAAATTACAGCTTTTTCACCAAGGCTGGCCTTCAATTTTTTTTGCAGTTCCTGAATTTTCTCAGGTTCTCCGGGAATCAGCATTTTAAAAAATGAATTCTGGTTTTCAAGCAAAAATTTTTCAAAATCTGGAGCTTCCTCTCCATTTAATCCGCACATTCTGACATCGCGCAAAGTCCAGTCCGTCTCCTTGCTGTAAAAAACCTTGCCGTCAGAATAAACTTCTGTCTCAAAACCTTCTTCAACAGCAATTCTATGCGCTTCCAAAAGGACTTCGCCGCTCACAGTTTTTTTGTAAATCTGAATGCGCTTGTGCATGTCAAAAATAGAGCAACCGTTTATTGCAATTACATATTTTCCGCTTTCCAAGGCAGCAATATTCAGTCTGCTTACAAAAGGCTTGATTCCGTCTTCTGCCCTGCCGGAACACAAAACAACGTAAATTCCGCGCTGGGCGCATCGCTTTAAGACTTCAACGTTTCTGTCGCTTATCTTGCGCTCGTCGTTCAAAAGAGTGTCGTCCAAATCAAGGGCGATAAGATTTACATGCAGTTTTCCGGCGTTTTTCATAGTTTTTTTTCTCCAGGACTTGTCTTCCGTTTATATAAAAATCTCGCGGACTTTTTCCTTAAACTGATTTCCGCGGTCAAATTCGTTCGTAAACATTCCAAAACTCGTAGAGCCCGGACTAAAAACCACAACCTTTTCACCAGAACAATTTTTTGACAAAATATCGGTTTTTAGAGACCTAAGCATTTCATCAAGATTTTTAAAAGGTCCGTTAAACGAAATATTCGCCCTGTTAAAATCGCAGATCATCTTGTCGCTGGCACTTCCTTCAAGCATATAAATCGAAGAAGGTTTAAAAGCCGTATTTTTAGAAATCGCATCGGCTACAGGACTTAAATCAAGTCCCTTGTCCGTTCCGCCAGTCAAAAAAACAACAGGTTTTCCAAAAGCCTGGGTTGCTTCTGCCGCCGCTTCCGGCACAGTCGCCGCACTGTCGTTGTAAAATTTAAAAACACAGGAATTTCCCGACTTATATTTGACCGTGTACGAATGAAAAAATTCAAGACGATGTTCAATTCCGTGCCATTTTCCCAAAATCTCGACAGTCTGCTCCGGAGCAACACCCATAAGCTCAAGAACAAGGGCGGCATTTAAAACATTAAGACGCATATGTTTTCCGGGAACAACAAGTTCCTTCAAAATTGTGTCAGTTGTCTTTCCGTGCCCTTGCGCATAACGGCTCAAAAGTTTTTCCGGCAGACGGCAGATTCCATTTCCGTTCTTATCCTGCCATACGCCAAAAACGCCTTCCGGCAATTTTGACTTAGAATATCTCAAAACCTGGGCCTTTGTTTCTTTTGCAAAAATATTTCCCCAGTTGTCAATCAAAGTTCCGCCGTCACAAGCCGCATCGTCATCAAAATCAAGAATCGTAAAGTCGTTCTTAGTCTGGTCAGCGTAAATCAGTTTTTTGTCAGCGACATAGGCAAGCATCGAATGATAAAAATTCTGGTGGTCAGGAATAATTTTCGTAATGATCGCAATGTGCGGTTTTAGAGCCTTTCTTCCATGCAAGTCGGCAAGCTGCCAGCTCGAAAGTTCAAGCACAACAGGAGTAGTTCCACTCGTTTTTTCAAGAAAAGTCAGCGGACTTACAGTAATATTTCCGCCAAGGAAGGCTTCAAAACCAGCTTCCCTCAAACCGTAGTAAATTGCGCTCACAGTCGAGCTTTTTCCCTTAGAACCGGTAACCGCAATAATCGGCGCCTTTGTAAAATGCAAAAACAGGCTGATGTCCGTTTCAATCGCCTTTGCAACAGCCAAAAATTTATTTCCGTCGTATTTTACACCTGGATTTTTAATTACACAGTCCGCATTTTCAAAATCTTCGATTTTATGCTCGCCAAGACGGTATGTAAGCCGGCTTTTATCAAGTTCCCGGTCTTCCGAAATCGATTTTATTGTCGGAGCAAGCTGTTCAGCCGTCTTCATGTCCGTAACAAGAACGTAAGCTCCATGTTTAAGCAAAAAACGCACGCTCGCTTCGCCGCCACCGTTGAGACCAAGCCCCATAACAACAACGTGTTTTCCGGCAATGTCCTCGATTTTGTCAAAAAAACAACCTTCCGGATAAATTTTCGGAACCGGAGGAAGAGGTTCATTCAAATCAGCCATTTTTTGCCTCCAATAAAATTTTTAAGACGGGCGTTCCCTGCCATTTTGGCAGGTCGCGTGTTGCGTGGTTTCATTCCGGCGCAAAGCCCCGGAACGGCACAGCCGCCACTCCACCCGCTAACGCAGAAATTTTTCTAAAAAAATCAGCGCGATGTCTTTAATTTAGAAGCCGCTTCAAATTTTGACAGGGCTTCGTCCATCAAAAGTTCGGTCAGCGCAGTAAAATCAAGACCAAATTTTGCGCACATCTTCGGGAACATCGAAATTTGCGTAAAACCAGGCATTGTATTTATTTCGTTCAAATAAATTTCAGAAGAATCTTTGTCCATAAAAAAATCAACACGGCTCAATCCGCACAAATCAAGAACAGCAAACGCTTTTTTTGCCAAATTCCGAATTTCTTCCAATTTATCTTCTTCGAGCCGCGCAGGAATCAAAAGCTCAGCGCCGTCAGGATCATTGTACTTTGCATCGTAATCATAAAAATCATGCTTAGGAGCAATTTCTCCGGGACCATAAGCCGTCAAGACCTCAAAACTTTTCTGTCCATCACAGATTGTAGGATTTCCAGTTACAGAACATTCAATTTCGCGGGCGTTTACAGCCTTTTCAATAAGAATTTTATCGTCCCAATTAAAAGCATCAATAATTGCGCTGTTCAAATGACGCAGGTCAACGGCAAGATTAGCTCCGTCAGACGAACCTGCAGAACAAGGTTTTACAAACATCGGAAAACCAAGCTGTTTTTGGGCATTTTCCAAAATTTCATCGTATTTTTTCCAGTCAGCAAGGTCGCTTCTTCTTACGCAAATTCCAGGAACAACAGGAATTCCGGCATTTTCAAGCACAGCCTTTGTTTTTTCTTTGTCCATCGTAATTGCAGAACCCAAAGGACTACATCCGACGTAAGGAACGCCAATCATTTCAAAAAGCCCCTGAATCGTTCCGTCTTCGCCAAAAGTTCCGTGCAAAACCGGAAAAACCACATCGCACGGAATTTCGCATCTGTTTACGACAAAGGCTCTTTCCTTTCCGCCGCCGGGAATTGCAAAAACCTCATTTTTTGTGTCTTCGGTTATTTCAAAATGAGATTTTTCATCGTTTCTGATTCTTTCCAGCTCAGTTTCCGGCTGCAAAAACCATTTTCCGGTCTTTGTAATTGCAATCAGGGTGATTTTATGTTTTTTGTCGATATTTCTAGCAACAGAAGCCGCAGAAACCAGAGAAACCTCGTGTTCGCCAGACTTTCCGCCGTAAATAACAGTCACATTCATTTTTATTTTTTAACTCCTCTAATTCGCCTTGTAGCCCATTTCTGCAAGGGCCTTTTTTGCTTCAGAAATTTCATCGTAAGGATGAGGTCCGTCTTTATAAATGATTGAATTTTCATGGCTTTTTCCAAGCAAAAGAACAATGTCGCTTTTTTGGGCCATTTTAAAAGCCTGACGAATTGCCGACGGACGGTCAGCAGTTATAAACAAATCCTTATTCAAAACTTTGCCTTCTTTTTTTGCACCAACAGCAATCTGTTCAAGAAGAGCAACGCTGTCTTCACCACGCGGATCTTCATCGGTTAAAATCACAACGTCGCAAAAACGAGCAGCAATAGCGCCCTGCAAAGGACGTTTTTTTAAATCGCGTTCACCGCCAGAACCAAAAAGACTTATAATTTTTCCAGAAGCGCGTCTTTTTAACGGTGGAAAAATAGTCTCAAAACTAGAAGGAGTATGGGCATAGTCTACGATAACTTCAAAAGGCTGGCCTTCATCAATTTCCGTCATACGGCCTTTTACAGGCACAAGTTCAGAAACCTTTTCTGCAACTTTTTCGAGCGGAGTCGAAGTCAGACGGCTCACGGCAATCAAAGAAGCCATAATATTGTATGCGTTAAAAGCACCAGGAAGAGAAGCCTTGATATGAATTACGCCTGCGGCAACAGGTTTTGAATTTTTATCGACAAGATTCGGCTCAACAATGCTAAAAGAAAGCCCATAAGCCGCGCTCGCAATGTTACGGCCAACAAGATAAGGAATGGAAGGAGGAACAGGAGGAAGAGGCTTTTGTTCTTCAAGACCAGCAACAGCCTGTTTTCCGGCCTTGCCTTCCGTTGTAAAACCAATAACCGGCTGTTTTGTAGCTTTTATAAAGAAAGAGGCAGATTCGTCCTCGAGATTTACAATTCCAAAAGAAGGAACAGTAACTTTTTTTCCGAGAATAGTTTTTTGGTGAGAATTTTCATCAAGTTTTCTAAAAAGATTAGCCTTGTCGTCGCGATACTGCTCAAAAGTTTTATGAAATTCAAGATGCTCGAGAGTAACGTTCATAAAAACGCCACAGTCAAAATCAATATTTCCAGTGCGGTTGAGCTTAGGAGAAAGACCATGGCTTGAAGTTTCAATTACAGCATATTCACAGCCGTTCTGAACCATTTGAGCAAGATAATTTTGAATTACAGGAGCTTCAGGAGTTGTAGTATGCTGAGGATTAGCAAGGGCTTCATCGCCAACAGAATATTGAACGGTAGAAATAAAGCCAGCCTTATGACCGTTAAGACGCAAAAGCTGCCAGATAAAACTTACAGTTGAAGATTTGCCTTCAGTGCCAGTAACACCGATAACGCCGAGTTTTTGAGAAGGATAATCAAAAAAACAGGCTGCAACAGGCGCCATAACCTTACGGCTGTCCTTTACGCGCAAAAAAACAGGTTTATTCTTGGAATTTTGAAGGGCGTCATGAATTTCCAAAGCCGTTTTTTCATCAAAATCGTCCTGAAAAATAACAGCAGCCGCGCCTTTTTTAATGCAGTCACTGATAAAAATATTACCAGTAGTATGAGTTCCCGGAAGCGCAAAAAAAAGCGACCCCACAGAAACATCGCGACTGTCAAAAGCAAGGTTAGAAATTACACAGTCCGAAGAAAGGATACATCCAGTTTTTCCGTCACCTTCCACGGAAATATAGTCAAAAGAGCCCAAAAGCTCCGAAAGATTCTTAGCCATAATATTTTTATTTTACCGCTAAGAAATGGTTTCTTCAATGGGAAAAATAAAGTTGAAAAGAAAGACGTGTGCAAAAAAAAAGCTTCGGCAACAAAATGTTACCAAAGCCGTTGATAAAAAAAACTTTTGCTATACTGCTGGAAAAAACACAGCTTAGAAAGTAAAAAAATCAAAAAGATGAATACTCTTAGATTTTTGAATCGATTTTTATATTTATCGGACAAAAAACACCTATCTCCATAACACATTTGTTTATATGATATTTTGAAACGTATATAGGGATATAAGCACAAAACTTAATTGATTATTATTTAATTTCATCTTTTCTTAATGCAATTTTTGC
>SAMEA104315426__coassemble_139_pt1 | contig 109288 bp, 106 predicted proteins | sample SAMEA104315426__metabat2_high_PE_039 | metagenome-assembled genome bin SAMEA104315426 (sample SAMEA104315426) | gut metagenome | biome: Monkey gut; feature: monkey-associated habitat; material: faeces | place: China | collected 2013 | reverse complement strand
AATTCCAGGCCAATCCTGCAAAGAAAATTAAAATCGTCATCATTATTAGCGGATAAGTGATTCGTTTTATTAAAAATGCGCCGGAAATTTCGTTGGAAAAACCAAAATTCTGCGCTTTTCCGGCAGTTTTTAAAAGCGTGTCCAACGGCATTGTCCTTAATCCGGCGCTCTGCCCGCAAGCCGTAAAAAAATCTTCCACCGACATGGCAAGAACTGTCGAAATCGGCTGAGTTTTTTGGTCGGGATGCAGAGAATCTGAAAATTCGTATTTTGGAAGAATTATTTTTTCGCGTCCGTTTCTGTCCAGACTTTTTAACAAAATATACGGAACTCGTTTTACTTTTTGAGGCAGGTCAAGCTGAGCACGCAAATTTTCGTCAAAAGAGCTGACTGCAACCGAAAGCATTTTTGCGTAAGGAACGCTGAATGACTTTATAAAACTTCCATTTTTGGCAAAGGTTGTCACCGTCAGACCGCGCAAATACTGCACCATTCCGCCGTTGTCATAAACCGGTGTAATTCCCTGAATGTAAACAACATCTGTCCGTCCGTCCGAATGTTTTACCGTAAAATAAACATTCAGGAAATTTTCAAAAGTTCTAAGGCTGTCGGTTTCGTCGATAAAAAAGCACTGTTTTTCCATACGGTTGCGCGCAATCGTCAAAAATTCCGTCACATCCGGATCAGAAGCCCATTCAACATCCTGCTTTGAAATTTCCACAAACTGGTAATAAGCTTCAATATTATTGCCTTCGGAGAGCGCCTTATACGCAGAACGCTTTTTTGCAAACAGAATCTGGTCCCGAGTCTTTGCTGAAGGAGAAACAGACTGCAAAACGTTCCATGCCTGACTTGCAAGCCTGCGCGCTTCTTTTATGTTTATGTCTTTTTCTGAACCGGTGGTTGTGGCAAGCTGGGCAAAATAATGAGATTCAAACCATTTGCCTTTTTCTGCCGCCATTTTTGATTTATTGATGAGGGAAGTTACCGTTTCGCCAGAAATTTCATCAAAAATATGAAGTTCTCCGCCTGTTTTTACTTTTTCTGTTTCTGGAGAAATTTTCTTTATCGCTTTTAATACCGCTTCAGACTTGTCGATTAAATTTTTTCCTTCCAAACTCGCCGGCCGAATTTTTAGAATCTGACTTCCGTAACGGTGAGCCAAAACGTAATTTTCGGCAGCAAGAGATTCGTTTCCAAGCTGAATATATTCTGTCAAAAGCCGTTCAGAATTTTCAGCATAGTCTTTTTTTCGCTGAACAATCGGAGATGCAATTTCTGCAACTCCGCTCATAACGGCAACTAGAATCAGCGACAAAACCATAGTTCTTTTAAAATCTTTTACAATAACCGGACTAAAGCGCATCTGTGCTTTTTCGGAATCAATTCCAAAATAAATCGAAAGAGCAACCAAAAAGCCGGAACTTAAAACCGCAGGCAAAAATCTAAAAAAACACAAAAATCCGCGGCAAAAAATATAAGTCCGCCGGTATTCTTCGAGAACTGCGGGCACTCTTCCAATAAAAGAAGAAATTCCAAGGCAAAGCGCAAAAACTAAAAAAGCATAAGAAAAAATTATTGCAGCGGACTTTTTCATTGTTCGGCCTCTTTTTTGTTTTTATATTTGAATATGAATAAAAGAATTCCAGAAACCAGAATGAAGGCAAATAAAAAAAGATTTATCGCGACAAGAAGAGGTTCTGAGTTTTCAAAAATTTTTTGAATAAAATTCATTTTTTCGCCGGGTTCGACCGCAAGCAAATGTTCATTCCACGAAATCCGCAGATTTTTAAAAATAAATCCTTTATAAAAAGAATAATTCACAAGACAGACAACGCCAGCTACAAACATTACGCTTAGCGCATTTATAAGCCGCCAGCCGCTCGTATATTGAAACGAAATTACCGAACAAAGCGCAAGAACAAAACTCAAAAACGAAATCCAGCTCAGCCAGCCACTATTCCAGGCAGAACGTGCATTTTCTATCAAAGTTGAATAAACCTGCAAAGGCACGAGCAAAACCAGAGGAAGCTTTACGACATCGCGAATCAAAGTGTCTGAATATTTTCCGTCATAAAGTTCTTCCACAGAAGAATCAAAAAATCTGACGATAGAGCCGGCTTCTCCAGTAATTCCGCTCAAATCAATAAAAAGACCGTTTGATTTTCCATTTTCTTCAACCCGGGAAAAATAAAAAACGCCTCCTGCCTCCGGCCTGAAAAAACCAGACGACAAAAGTTTTTTTTGATTATTTTCTGTTTTTTTGTCTTCATAAGATTTTTGAAGGTTAAAGCAAACTGGCACCAGACAAAACCAGGTAAGCGCGCACAAAAAAATATAGGCGCCAAGACGAAAAAAATGATTTTCCCGATGGCGGATTCCATAAAAAATTGTAAATCCGAGAACAACACTTACAGTCAGCGGAAAAGCGACAAAAAGACCACGGACAAAAAAGTCCCAGTTAAAAAAATTCAATTTTTCGCCTGCAACCAAAAGTGTCAAATCGCAGCAAAGCATATAAATTCCTGCGGCAACAATCAATCCCAAAAATGTTGCAACAAGATAATAAATAATCATATTAAAGGCGGTCTTCATCAGCTTTTATAAACCTCATACTCACAAGTTATCCACAAGTTGTGCACACAAACTTTCGTTAGTTATTAAATTTTCGGCAAAACGAACAAACGTTATTAAAAAAAAATAACCGGTTTTAAGATTTTACTCATTTCGTTAATTCTTTATATTATAACAAAATAACAAAACAGACATTCAATTCGGCAAAAAACCGTTCACAAGTTCTGCCCTTTTTCATTCTAATTTTTTAACTATACGCACGTTTCTAAACATTTTATCCACAAGTTATGCACAAGTATCCACAACTTATACACAATCTTCCGCACAAAACCACAGTTTATCCACAAGTATTTCAAAAACGTGTTTATTTACAAAACTCCTCCAATAATTTCTGTCAATAATTTCCACAAGCAAACTTCTGCCGAATTTTATTTTGCCCGTTTTTTTTATTTTGGGCATAAAAAAATCCGCCTGCACTTTTTATGCCAGCGGATTTAATTTTCAAACAAAGTTTTACGCGCCGTTTCTTTTGCTCACCGTCAAAAAGCACAAGAGCCAGCACAAAATTCCATGCAATTTCTTTAGAAAAATTTTTATCCCAGAAAAACTGCGCCCTGCTGGTCAATTGCAAGAATCGACTTACATTCAGAACAGCGGAACCGTCCACTTCTTGTCGCCTTAAGGCGTTTTGAACAAACAGGACAGCTAAAAATCTTCGGAAAAACGCTTTCTTCAACCTGAGTTCCGTTTTTGAAAAAGTTGATAGCATCTCCCATAGAATCTTTAATATTAAAAAACTGGCTAAAGCCCAAAAGCTGGAAAACTTCGTAAACCTTCGGTTGAATTTCGAGAAGAACAACATCTCCTCCCTTTGGTTTTACCATTTTTAAAAACGCAGTAAAAGAGCCAATTCCTGTCGAAGAAACATAATTCAGAGAAGCGCAGTTAAAAATAAGATTTACATAACCTGCTTCTACAACCCTTGCAATTCTTTTCTGAAAAAAGCTCGAATTGTAAGTGTCAATGTATCCAATCAAATATATTGTCAGGCAGTTTTCAACCTCTGGTACTTTTTCAAGATTTATTCTGAGACTATCATCTTTTTCGTCATTAAATCCAGGAACAATATTGTTGTTACTCATAAAACCCCTGCTAACATTCGATATTCAGTAAATTATAAGACAAAAATCGCTATTATGTCAAATTTATCAAATTCCAGAAAATCAAAAAAATACAGCACATCCACCGCCCGCAACCTGCTTTTCGCAGTTTTATCCGGCAAAGCCGGACGCTTCGCGCTGCTGCAATCAGGGCTATATTTTCGGTTCACGTGAATTTTTATTTTTGCGCGTAAAAGTCACTTCATTTTCCGGCGTTCAAAGGACTCCATCCACGGTCAACTTTCAGCAAAACTCCGTTCAGATCGTCATTTTTTAGCAAAAACTCCGCCTTGCCGGCAATCGATTCCCTTTCAATCAATTTTTTTCCGGGCATTTTGTTTTTGCCCTCCTCAAGAATTTTTTCGCTCTGATATTCAGTTTCGGTAAAGCCCGGCAAAATCGCATTGCAGGTAATTCCGTCGTCCGAAAATCCGCAGGCAACCGACTGCACAAGAACGCCAAGTCCAGTCTTTGCGCCGGCATAAGCGGCATTTGTCAAAAATTCCGAACGGAAATTTGTTCCTGTTCCGCCAAAAAGCAAAATTCTTCCAAAGTGATTCTTTTTCATTCCCGGAAGAGCCGCGCTCACGCAAATTCCAGGAAGGGCATAATCTAAAAGCGAAATTTTCTGCCACTCGGAAAAACTCATTTTATCTAAACTTTTTTGCAAAAAAGGTCCGTAACAGACGCATAAAATGTCTGTTTTTTGGATTTCATTTATAAGCCCGGAATTTTGCAGATTTTCAAAAGGTTCACGCTCAAAATCAAACGGCACAATTTTTATTTCCGGTTTATTTTCAAATTCACTTTTTAGCTTTTGTCTTGCTTTTTCAAGTTTTTGCAAATTTCGTCCATGAATTATTAAATTCGCTCCGTTCTTAAAAAGCATTCTGGAAATTTCAAAACCAATTCCACCGCTTCCGCCAACAACAAGTGCGGTTTTTCCTTCAAAATTTTTCATGCAAAAAATTATACAGCAATTTTTTTAACTAATCAAAAAATCAAAATTAAATGACAGCCTTTTGCAAAAACGCTAAAATATCTTTACAAGTTTTTCATCTGGAGCAAACCGCAAATGAACCTTAACAAAATTGCAATCGTCCTTGTAAATCCCGAAGAAAGCCGCAACGTTGGAGCGGTTTGCCGCGCAATGGCAAACAATGCGCTTTCTGACCTGCGAATTGTCGGCTTAAGAGAAAATTTTGACGACGAGCATGTAAGGCGGCTTGCAATTCATGCGGCAGACATTTGGGAAAACGCAAAATTTTTTAATTCGATTACAGAAGCCACAAAAGACTGCGCGCTTTCCGCAGGCACAACACGCCGGCGAGGAAAAAAACGCAAAGACAAACTCTTGCTCCCGGAAGAATTTGCAAAACTCGCCTCGGATGTTTCAGGAACAGAAAAAAGCAAAGGACAGACTGTCGCGGCAGTTTTTGGAAATGAACGCACAGGTCTTTCCGACGAAGAACTTTCAGAATGTACAATCGGAGTTACGATTCCTTCTTCGCCAGGCTTTGCTTCCCTAAACCTTTCGCATGCAGTTCAAATTATTGCATATCACTTTTTTAGGACTCAGACAAAAATAAGTCCGGGCTATGTTCCTGTAAACCTCGAACGTCTGGACAAAACTGTAAACACGATTTCAGAAAGCCTAAAAAAAACTGGTTTTTTCAAGGTTGCCGGAAGAGAAGACATGGAAAATTTTTGGCGGGGAATTCTTTCAAGAGCGTCTCTGAGCGAAGGCGAAGCTTCTTATATTGAAAAAACCTTTACCAAAATTGCAGGTCTTGCTCAAAAAAATGAATCAGCTCAGGACCAATAACATTTTTATTGCAGTTTCTGACCGCTTTTGCCAAACAATTTTCAAGTTCACGAATATTTCCAGGCCAGTCGTAACCTTGAAGTTTTAAAAGTGCGGTTTTGGAAATCGAAAAATCCAGTCCGCGCTTTTTAAAATATTCAGCAGAAAGTTCAGAAATGTCTTCTTTTCTTTTTCTTAACGGCGGAATTTCAATTTCGACTGCGCTTATCCTAAAAAACAAGTCTTTCCTAAAACCGCCATTTTTTATTTTGTTCCGCAAGTCCTGGTTCGTTGCAAAAATAAATCTTACATCGACTTTCCGGCTCTCATCGCTTCCGATTTTTCGGATTAAACCGTCCTGAACGGCAAGCAAAAGTTTTGGCTGAAGATGCAGCGGAAAATCGCCAATTTCGTCAAAAAAAATCGAGCTTCCGTCCGCCCTGCCAATCAAACCTTCGCGCTCACAGTTTGCGCCGGTAAAAGCTCCGGTTTTTACGCCAAAAAGTTCACTTTCGACAAGATTTTCGGAAATCGCCGAAATATTTTCTGTTATAAGTTTTTTGCCTTTTTTTCCGGCAGGGCTCATTTCGTGCAGAATTTTTGCAGCAAGCGACTTTCCAGTTCCACTTTCGCCAGTAAAAAGAACACAGTCCTTGAGCCTAGCCGCTTGTTCAATCTGAAGACGCAATTTTTTTACGCTCGGCGAAGAACCTGCCAGGTTAAAAGAGACATTTTTTTTGCAAAAAGAATTTTCTTCGTCATCAGTTTCAAAATCAATCATTTTTAAAAGCTGCGGAAACCCAAACGGAAGATGAATTACATATTTTGGAATATCAGAACTGTGCTGAATCTTTGTCGTCAAAAAGAAAATTTTGTGTCCGTTGTATTTTGTTATTTCGTCAAAAAGCTCATCGCCCTTAAAAAACTCATAATCGCACAAAAAAATACAGTTCGCAAAATGCAAAAGGCAATTTTTAAAAGATTTTTCTGAATTTAAAACTTCAAAACAACAGAAACCAGAAAACACATTTGCGCACATCGAAACAAATGCCGGATTTTGCGAGAAAAAAAAGATTTTACCTTCCAAAAAAACTCTCAGGAATTCTTTTTAAAAAGTCTGTACCAGAATACTAAAATTATATAACGCAAATACGGAAAAATGAGGAAAATTTTCAAAGGATTTTTAAAAATTTCCGCCCAAATTTCAAGTCCACGCTCAAAAGTCTTTTCGCTCACTCTTTTTACGCGGTCAGAAAAAATTCCAATGCAATCTTTGTAATACAAAAAAATGCTCGAAGCAAAATTGTTCCGCCGATTATAAGCCCACAATTTTTTTTCTTTTATTCCATCGCTCACAATTACGAGGGAAGGCGACGCTTTGTATATTGCCTGAACCACATCTTTTTCAATATCCTTTGAATAATAACCGACATAACGGCCGACAATCTGAAGGTTTGGCAATGTTGAACGCAAATTTGACTCCGCCTTTTGAAGAGCCTTTTTTCGGCCTCCGAGCAAAAACAGCGATTTGTAGTGATATTCCATAACCGACAAAATCGCAATTACTGCGGAAAAAGGATTGTATCTTACGGGAACTGTTTTTTTTAAAAATTTTGCGCCCCAGATAATACTTTTAGAAACCGGCAAAATTAAATCGGCGGAATGTAAATATTTGCTAAAATTTTTTTTCTTTTTTCTGCCCTTTAACAAATCCCAGACAGAAAGAAAGACTATCTGTTTTGTGCCGGGTTTTGCGAGAATTTCAAGAATAACCTCGTCCATATCGCCAGGATTGCAGACATCGACCGGAACACCAAGCAAATTTATTCTTTTAAGTTTTGAATTTTCGTTTCTTAATTCTTCTGCCATATTTTTCTTCCCATTACCGCATTCTGCACGCAGGCAATGCCATAAAGCGCTGCAGTTTCGCATCTTAAAATATTTGTTTCAAAGTGAACTGGAACAATTCCATTTTTAGAAAGAATTTCTATTTCTTCGGGACTTATTCCGCCTTCCGCCCCGCAAAAAACCGCGCAATTTTTTATTTTTTCAGAATCCGGGATAGCTTCGTAAAGATTTTTTGTTTTTTCGCTTCGTTCGTACAAAACGCAGGCAAAACCGTCTTTTGAATTTTCTCCGGCAATTTTTTTCCAGAAAGCGCAGGCTTCATCCAGCGTCAAGGTTTCTGCAATTTCGGTCGAAACCGGACTTCCGCTCTGCTGACGAGCTTCTTTTACAATCCGCTCATAACGTGAATTGCGGAAATTCTTTTCTGCTCCGCCATTTTGCGTAAATTTCCCAGTCACAGGAATTATCTTTAAAACTCCACATTCTGCCGCTTGCCTCACAATCAAATCCATTTTTGAACTTTTTGCAACAAACTGAAAAAGATATAAATTTGTTTCCGGGCAATATTCGCTCTGATTTTCGCCTTCTTCTTTTAAAACTTCCAAAACAGAATCGCAAACTTGCAAAGTTACCGCGCGCCTGTTTTCATCAATTTTTGCAACCGTCGTGCCAGAAAGTTTTCCGTCTGGCAAACGGACATAAAGCATATCGCCGACAGAAAGCCTGAGAACTTGCTTTAAATAACGAAAATCTTTTCCGTTAATTTCGATGAGTCCTTTTTTGTCTGGATTTACTGTCGAAACAAACTGCCTCATTTTTTTTCGGCAGACAGCGATTCGTCTTTCAAAGCCGCCTCTTCCTGCAATTCTTTAAGAGTTTTTGTATTTTTTACAAGTTCATCAAATTCAGCCTTGGTTCCGCTCAAAATATCGAGGGCCGCAACAAGCTGAACGTCCCAATCCAAATCGTAAAGCATTGTGCCTTTTGTGCGGGTTACTTCGTTTCTTACGAGTTTTCTGAGTGTCGGTAAATCGATTGCAGTGTATTTTTCGTGCAATTTTTCTGCAAAATCTGCAATCTGCTTTTCCGTCATATTTTTATTCTGTTCAACGACTTTTTCAATTTCGTCGCTTTTCATCAATTCGGTATACTGTTTTTCGCCATCTTCTGCAAAATCCGGGAACAAAACCTCTCTGTCCGGCGGAATTCCGATTTTGTCTATATTAGTATCGCTCGGAGTGTAATAACGCGCCATTGTAATTTTTATGCCGTCTGTCGAAGAAAGCGGAAGCACCTGCTGAACAGAACCTTTTCCGTAAGTGCGCTGGCCAACAAGGTAAGCCAGATGATTGTCTTTTAACGCGCCAGAAAGAATTTCAGAAGCAGAAGCCGAACCTTTGTTGATCAAAACTATAATAGGAATATCTTTTTTAAAAGTCGTTTTGCGTGGGCTTGCCGTAAAAACAGAATTTTCAAAGGCAAGACGGCTTTTTGTCGAAACAATCGGCCCTTTATCAATAAATTTATCTGCAACATCAACAACAGACGTTATAAGTCCGCCAGGATTGTTGCGCAAATCAATTATCAAAGCAGAAATTTTTTCTTTTTTAAACGAATCCAAAGCCTGCTGAACGCGCTCTGCTGTCTGCGGTGTAAATTCAATAATTCTTACATAACCTACAGTTCCGGCTTTTTCAACTTCCTTTATTGTTCCAAATTTTACCGTCGGAACTTCAATCATCTCTCTTTTTAATGTCACCGGAAATTCAATATTTTGTCCACGCCGAATCACAAGGTCGACTTTTTCTCCGACAGGACCGCGCAAAATATCCAAAACTTCGTCCATTGTTATTTTTGAAGTGTCAGTTCCGTTTGCAGAAATAATCAAATCTCCAGCCTGAATTCCAGCCTTAAATCCAGGTGTGTCTTCTACAGGCGAGGCAACTTCTACATAAGCCGGTTTTTCTGGAGTAGAAATAAATGCCTTGGAAATAGAAAGTCCAACTCCTCCAAATTTTCCTTTTGTAGTGTCATTTAAACTTCTAAAAGTCGAATTGTCCAGGTAGACGGTATACGGATCGTTCAAGGCAGAAAGCATTCCTTTTAGAGCGCCCGTATATAGCGTTTCAGGGTCAACCTCATCAACATAATTTCTCTGAACAAAGTCAAAAACTCCGTTCATCATTTCCATATATTGCTGTGAACGTTTATTTATTTTCGATGTCGAATTTGAAGAAGATTCGGCAAAACATTGAGAAGCAAAGATTATTGCATAAAAATACAAAAAAACAACTTTTATGCCATGTTTAATTTTTTTCATAGCCTGTATTTTAGACTTCAATCTATTTTAAGGCAAGAGAAAGAATTAGGTTCCTTTTTTTTCGGAAAATTCATATTTTTTCTATAGAAAGAACCTCTGTATTTTCTGTTTTCACTATGCTAGAATAAAGCCATGCAAATCATTCCAATCGCAAGCGGAAAAGGAGGCGTAGGAAAAAGTCTTCTTTCTGCAAATCTCGCAATCGCACTCGGACAGGCCGGCAAAAAAGTAATTCTGGCAGACCTCGACTTAGGTGCGTCGAACCTTCATCTTGTAATCGGCCAGTTTTCTGCAAAAAAAGGAATCGGCACTTTCATTACAGGCGAAAACAAATTTGAAGACATAATCCAGCCGACAGAATACGAAAATGTTTCTTTTATCGCAGGAGACTCTGAAATTCCGGGCCTGAGCACCTTAAAAAGCGCCCAGAAAAATTCAATTGTCCGGAATTTCCGCAATTTAAACTGCGACTACCTTATAATCGACCTTGGAGCCGGAACCCACCTTACAATCCTCGATTTATTTCTTCTTTCTCCACAGGGAATCGTAGTTACGGCGCCAACAGTCACGGCAACCCTCAACGGCTATCTTTTTTTAAAAAACGCAGTTTTCCGGCTCATGGCAAGTTCATTCAAAAAAAACAGCCCGGCCGCAAAATATCTTGAAAAACTCAAAAACGACTCATCTTCCCTCCAGAGGCTTTACATTCCAAAAATGATTGAAGCGCTGCGCGAGGTTGATCCGGAAAATGCGGCAGTTTTTGAAAACCGCATGAGACAATTCCATCCGCGCCTTGTCATGAATATGATTGACGAACCAAAAGATGCCGACAAAGCCCTGAAAATTCGCCGTTCATGCCAGCAATATCTCGGAATCGACGTAGAATCTCTTGGAGTAATGTACCGCGACACCTTGCAGGACAAAGCGCTTTCATCAAGATTGCCGGTCATAAACTACAAACCAAATGCGGTAATCAGTCAGGCAATTTATAGAATTGCAGAAAAAATTCTTCAGAGCGAAACATTTCAATTTGATGATTTTTCAACAGACGTTCTCGACTCAACATACGAACTTGCAAACGAAGAGGCAAATGACGACTATTCTCAAAAAATGTCCTATGTCGAAGATTTGGTTGGCACAGGAGCGCTGAGCATGGGAGAACTTGCAGAAACTATAAAAACCCAGCAGTATGAATTAAATCAACTCAGAAACGAAAACCTGCTTTTAAAATCAAAACTTGTAAAGGCGGCTTCTCAGGGATTTAAGATTTAAAATAAAAATACGCCTGTTTTTAGAAAATACTTGGAGAATAAAATGAATTTTCTACCTCTTTATATCAACTATCCGTCATGGATTCATCCGGAAATCTTTCCTGGAGTTCCTGTTTTGGGACTTATCCGCTGGTACGGTCTTATGTACATTTTTGCGTTTGGAACAGCCTTCTTGGTTCTAAAAAAACTTCTAAAAGAAGGCGCCCTCGACGAAATTTCTTCCGACGGAACGCTAAGAAAAGCCACAGAAGACGACATTTTTAGTTTTATTGCCACAGGAATCATCTTCCTTCTAATCGGCGCGCGCATTTTTTCAACCTTAGTCTACGATACTTCCGGAATTTACTGGAAAAAGCCATGGCTAATTTTTTGGCCGTTCAACTCTTCAGGACAGTTTACCGGACTTGCAGGAATGAGTTATCACGGAGGCTTTATCGGCGGCTTAATCGGAATGATTTTCTGGTGCAAAAAAAACAAACGCCAGACGCTAAAATGGATTGACGCAATGGTTACGGCAATTCCTCTCGGCTACACATTTGGTCGTCTTGGAAATTTCTTGAACGGCGAACTTTACGGCCGCATTACAAGCGCCCCTTGGGGAATTATTTTTCCGCAGGCAGAACGTTTTTCGGCTTCATTCCAATGGGTAAAAGATTTTGCATCTCAATGCGGACTCCAAATTTCCGGTTTGCTCGTAAATCTTCCGCGCCATCCAAGCCAGCTTTACGAAGCGTTTTTCGAAGGTCTTGTACTTTTTTCAATTCTCTGGTTTTTGCGCAAAAAAAAGCCGTTTGACGGATTTTCTGGAGCAATTTACACGATTGGATACGGAATCTTCCGCTTTTTTATCGAATATTTCCGCGAACCAGACTCAGACATTGGTTACAGAATCGCCGCCGACACAAACGCGCCTATTTACCTCAACACTTCGCTTTTTAACATTTCGACAGGTCAAATTTTGTGTCTTTTAATGGTGCTCGGCGGAATTTCGCTGGCAATTTTTTCATATTTTCTTGCAAAAAAGAAAAATCAACAAAAATCCGCCTGACAAAACTTCTCTCAACACGTTTGAACTCGTTTAAAATAAAAAAAACTGACTTAAAATTCATTCATCCGAATTAAAAGTCAGTTTTTATTTTTTTGGGGCTTCCCCGCTTGCGCGGGTCGGGTCTTGCAGGGTTTCATTCGCAGGCGAACGGCTCACGCCGCCCTTCCAGCCCCTAAGCCATTTTTTAAGCTTCAATCAATTCAGCAAGTTTATCTGCGGTAAAACCGAGAGCCTGTGCTACATTTTTTCCTGGTCCTGATTCACCAAAACGGTCAATCGTAAACAAATCTTTGCGGCCAGTTGCAATTCCTTCCCAGCCACACCTGCAGCCGGCTTCTGCAACAATCACGCGTTTTGCTCCACCAAGAATTTCATTCATAAATTTTTCATCGCTTTCAAACAAATTCTTGTCCAAAATCGAAACAACACGGACAGTTTTTCCGCTTACTTTTTTAGCGGCATCAAGAGCCATATTCACTTCGGAACCAGTTGCAACGACAGTAACGTCAGGATTTTCGCCACCATTTTTTACAACATAAGCGCCTTTTTTGATTGTCTCTTTCCAGTTTTTGTCTTCTTTTTCATAAACAGGAACATTCTGTCTTGTAAGAGCCAAAACAACTGGATGGTCTTTGCTTTCCATTGCAATATGCCAGGCAGCAACGGTTTCTTCCGCATCGCCAGGACGCAAAACCTGTACACCAGGAATTGCACGCAAAGAAGAAAGCTGTTCAATCGGCTGGTGAGTCGGACCGTCTTCGCCTACGTAAATCGAGTCGTGAGTCAAATCATAGATTACAGGCTGTTTCATAATCGAAGCCAAGCGGATCGAAGGGCGCATGTAGTCGCTAAATACAAGATAAGTTGCTACAAACGGACGAATTCCGCCATGAGCGCACATTCCAAGAGCTTCACTTGCCATTCCAAACTCGCGGATTCCATATTCAATAGAGCGGCCTGCGCGGTTAGACGGAGTATAAGTTCCTCCATCGCACTTCATTCCAGATTTATTTGAACCTTTAAGGTCGGCACTTCCGCCAACAAGACAAGAATATCTAAGTCCCATTGCGTTTATCATGTCGCCACTTGCAGAACGTGTTGCAACATTTGCACCGATTTCATAAACAGGATCTTCAGCTTCTCCGTCGGCAGCCCCTTCAAACGAAGCCTTCCACTGCTTTGCAAGTTCAGGATTTTCCTTTGCCCAGGCTTCAAACTCTTTGTTCCAGTCTGCTTCTTTTTTAGCAAAACCAGCTTTTTTGTCTTTGAAATAACGAAGCGCCTGTGGATCTACATAGAAAAATTCTTCCGGATTTATGCCGAGCGCTTTTTTTGTTTCGGCAACATCAGCATCTCCAAGAGGTTCTCCGTGAACAACAGGAGTTCCCTGTTTTGGAGCGAATTTTCCAATTACAGACTTGAGCATAATCAAAGAAGGCTTGTCCGAACATTTTTTTGCTTCTTCAATAAGCTTTAAAAGACCTTCAACATCATACATGTCGCCTTTTAAAACCTGCCAGCCATAAGACTCGTAACGTTTTCCAATATCTTCTGTAAAAGTAATATCTGTAGAACCATCAATAGAAATTTTATTCTGATCATAAAAAACAATCAGTTTTCCAAGTTTATTATGTCCTGCAAAAGAAGAAGCTTCGGAAGAAACGCCTTCTTCAAGACAACCTTCGCCACAAAGAGCGTAAGTATAATGGTCAACAATTTTGTGTTCTGCCGTATTGAATTTTGCAGCCTCGATTGATTCTGCAAGCGCCATTCCAACGGCAAGGGCAATTCCCTGACCAAGCGGACCAGATGTGTTTTCTACGCCGTCAGTCCAGCCAAATTCTGGATGTCCAGGACAAACAGAACCTACTTGACGGAAATTTTTAATGTCGTCAAGCGAAACTTTATAACCGCTCAAGTGCAAGATTGAATAAAGCAACATAGAACCGTGTCCGGCCGAAAGCACAAAGCGATCACGATCTGCCCATTTTGAATCAGCAGGATTGTGCTTTAGAACTTCTCCGTACAAAATTGCAGCGAGTTCAGCACATCCAAGCGGGAGTCCAGGATGACCTGATTTTGCTTTTTGGATAGCATCGATTGACAGACTGCGGATTGATTTTGCAACGGCAGCAATTCCTTTTGTGTCCATAATAAAACCCCTAAAATTTTTATATCAACTCAAATTAAATTCTTCGGATCAACGGATAAATTTCGTTTAATCCAAGTTTTAATTCAAGCGCTTTTTTAAAATCACTTTTTGTTAAAAGTTGCGCAAGAAGCGAAATAATCTGCAAATGCGATTGAACAGAACTGCTCAATGGAATAATCAAAGTCTGAACTTTTTTATTGTCCATTGCATGCATATCAATCGGATTTTTTAAATAACAGATAAAAATTCTCTGATCTTTTGGATTTTTTAAGAGCGGCTGCTGAGAATGAGGAATTGCAATTCCGTTGCCGACAGCAGTGCTCAAAACAGTTTCGCGGGCGCAAAGACCTTCATAAAGATTTACAGGAAGGATTTCTGAAGGAAGATTTACTTTTTCTGACAGCGATTTAAAAACTTCAAACGGCGAATCTCCCTCAATATCTCTATAAACACCGCCAGCACGCAAATATTCACCGATGTTTGCATCAGGAACCATTCAATCCTCCGCAGAAAATCAGACAACCTTAAACTGTTCGGCATAACATCTGTCCAAAGCATTTCGCAGTTCAGGACAAATGTCTTCAAAATTCATTTCCATGCCTTCGAGCGACAGTTTTAACGCATCTCTGTCATCATCTTTACATTCGTTTTCATTGGAAAGCATATCCAAAATTCTGGCAGCATGTGCAAACAACTGAGAGAGAATAACAAGTTCTTGCTGCGGAAACCGTTCGATTTTTTCACCAGCTCCATCAATATCAAAAACCAAATTCTGAACTTTTGCGAACAAGCCTAAAGCCTTATGCCGCAACGACGCAACCGGAAAATCTGCCAACCAATTATAATGCTCACGTAATATATCACTTCTTTTTATAATTTGCAACGTAATGAATTCTTCTTCTTCCTTAGAAATTTCCATTTCTTCTGGCAGAAAATCCTTAAGAATTTCTTCCGGCTCAATTTCTTTTTTGTTAAAAAGCCTGTCCTTTATAATGCAGTCGAGCAAACAGGCTGGAGGCTGCAAGGCCGGCAAACACGCCTCAAGCCCAGAACCAAGCATTTCCCGATTCCATTTTCCGACAGCTGGAACATCTTCGCCCTTTTTCCAGAGCCTTGTTTCTACACCAAAAAGCTCCATGCTGATTTTTTTTGTCGTATTTAAGAACTCGTGGATTGAACCGCAGGCCGGCGTACAAAGTTCCTTTCTGTGCTCTAAAAACGCAAACGAAAGCTGCTGTTCCATGCTTGAACAAGGTCCCATTTTGTCAAAACTTCCAAGCAGCGCATTTTCGAGGTTTTCGTTCCAAAGTTTTATTTTTCCGATTTCTTCATTCAATTCCAAAATCGTTTTTCTATGGTTCAAAATCGGAAAAATTTCAATAATTCCCTGATCCCAATCAACCATTCTGCACAAAATGCGGTCGCCCTTATGAAAATTAAAATCCGAAATAACTTTTTCAAGCGAAATTCCTGTCAGATTGATTTTCGACGGCAGCTCAAAATTGTTATTTGCAATTTCGGTTTTATTATTTATCGGGTCAGCGGCAATATATTGGCTTGCATATTCATCACCAAAAAAAGTAAAAAATTCTCTTGCCGTGTTGCAGTCGGTCGTCATTATTTTTTTTGGCAAAATTCTATCGTTATAAATGAATTTCAACTGCGACGAAAGTATTTCGCTATCCGCAAAAGGAATACAACGGTCACCAGGAATAAACAGTTTCTGCTCAAGTTCTTTAGCGGTCGGAACAAAACTAAAAAACATTCCGTTAAAAACTCCAGCGTGTGTCATATAATAATGCCCTTCAAGAGCGAACACTCTGTCATCTGCCCGCAAAAATTCGTCGATTTCTTCTACTGTCGCTTTTTCGCCGTAAGGTTTGAGTAATAAATTTATTTCTGTTGTCGTAAAAGGTCTGTCAAAAGTTCTCAAAAACTGCGACAAAGCTTTTTCAATTTTTCCATACATACTTATAATTTACAAAATTTAAGCCCCTTCCGTCTATCAAAAACTTTTCTTTAACAGTCCTTTATAAAATAAAAAAAACGCAGAATAATTTTTGACAGCAGGGCGGCTTTTTGCGTTGCAAAAACCAGGCTTTCCGGGGTTCCGCGCTAACCGCGCTCCATTGCTCAAGAGCAACGGCTTCGCCGCCCCTACAATCCTTGCCGCAAACATTTTTCTGCCGTTACACAAAATGCACGGTTAAAAAAATGCCGGCATTTCTACCGGCATTCCATTATTTTTTATTTAGCAATCTAAAAAGTGCAATTACTTTTTTTCCCGAATGTCGAGAATTTTTACATTTTCCTGTCTGATAATTTCTTCAACAGTCTCTTTGCTCAAATTTCCGATTTTTACCGTAATAATCCGCTTAGAAACGTCGCTTCCGTCAGTCGTTACTACAGAAACAATATTTCCGTTTTTTGCAGCCACGGCAGTTGCAATTCTTGCAAGTTCGCCAGGTTTTTCTGCAACTTCAATCACTGCCCGTACTCCAGGCAAGGTTGCTCCAAACATCGAAATAAACGCGTTAAAAAGGTCGGTTTCGGTAATAATTCCAGAAAGAATTCCGTCTTTCATTACAGGCAGACATCCGATTTTTTCGGTCGCCATTGTTCTTGCCGCTTCTTCAATAACTTCATCAAAATCAACAGTTCTTACGTTTTTTACCATTATCTTTTCAACTTTTAATTTTGAAAGAAGATAACCCAATTCATACATATCAAGGGTCGAAGCGCTGGAAGGAGCTGCTTTCTGCAAGTCATTCTTCGTTATAATTCCAACCAGTTTTTTTGATTTATCAACAACTGGAAGCTTATTGATTTTTTCTTTTATCATCAAAGCCTTTGCATCCGTCAAAGATGTATCTGGCGAAACATAAATTACATTTTTGCTCATAAAGTCACATACTTTCATAATTTCCTCCAAAAAGTTTACAGAATACCAACCTTAAATAATTCTAAGTCGCGTTTTATAAAAAAGCAAACAAAACAATTAACCGCCAAGATACGCAGCCTTTACAGCCGGATCTTTTATCATGTCGCTTGAATTTCCCGACGAAGAAATGCTTCCGGTTTCCAAAATATAAACCCGGTTTGCAATGCTCATTGCCTTGAACGCATTCTGTTCAACAAGCAAAATTGTCGTTCCGTCCTCGTTGATTTTTTTGATAATTTCAAAAATTTCATCAACCAGAATCGGCGCAAGTCCCATGCTCGGTTCATCAAGCAAAAGAAGTTTCGGATTCGCCATAAGTCCGCGGCCCATTGCGAGCATCTGCTGTTCTCCGCCCGAAAGAGTTCCTGCAAGCTGCTTTAAGCGTTCTTTCATTCTCGGAAAAAGTTCAAACACGTGTTCCATATCCTGCTTGATTTTTTCCTTGTCATTTCGGGTATAAGCTCCCATTTCAAGATTGTCTTTTACAGACAAATTTGCAAAAATCCGTCTGCCTTCAGGAACATGAATCAGCCCTCTGTGAACAATCTGAGCCGCCTGAAGATTTGTAATGTCTTCTCCGTCAAAAACAACAGAACCGCTCTGTTTTTTAATCAAATTAGAAATTGAATGTAAAGTTGTTGTTTTTCCAGCGCCATTCGAGCCGATAAGGGAAATAATTTCGCCTTCATTTACATCAAACGAAATGCCTTTTAGAGCGCGGATTGCACCGTAATTTACAACAAGATTTTTTACTTCAAGAATTGCCATAGTTTCTCCAAAAATTTCCGATTCAAAAACTCTTAAGCAAGATTTTCCGCTTCAGAACCCAAATAAGCTTTAATTACATCGGGATTTGATTTAATTTCCTCCGGAACTCCGCTCGCAAGAACCCGGCCGTAATTCAAAACATAAAGACGCTCGCAAATTCCCATTACAAGTTTCATATCGTGTTCAATAAGAAGAATCGTCAGGTTAAATTCTTTGCGGATAAACGCAATAAGTTCCATAAGTTCTTTTGTTTCCTGCGGATTCATACCAGCGGCAGGTTCGTCCAGTAAAAGCAAGGTCGGATTTGCAGCAAGGGCACGACAAATTTCAAGTTTTCGCTGTTCACCGTAAGGCAAATTTGAAGAAAGCTCGTTTTCTTTTTTTTCAAGACCAAAAAGTTTAAGCAGATTCCGAACCTTTAAATTCATCACTTCTTCATCTTCAAAAAACTTTTTAGTACGAAAAACCGCATCCCAAGGCTTAACATTTCTCTGACTGTGCATTGCAATCCGAATATTGTCGCTTACGGTCAAATTTCCAAAAAGCCTGATATTCTGAAAAGTTCTCGCAATTCCAATCAAATTAAGCTGGGCTGGTGTTTTTTTATTTACAACCTGAACTTTTCCGTTTTTATCCCAAAAAGTAATCTGTCCGCCAGTCGGAGTGTAAACGCCGGAAAGCATGTTAAAAACAGTTGTTTTTCCAGCGCCGTTCGGTCCGATCAAACCGACAAGTTCGCCTTTGCGCAGTTCCATATTGAGTTCGCTGACAGCCTTAAGTCCACCAAAAACGATTGAAAGGTCATTTACCTGAAGAATCAATTTTTCATCACTCATTATTCTGCCTCCCCTTCATTCTTTTTTGTGTCCACAACTTCATTTTTTGCCTTTTTAGAAAATTTGTTTTTAAGGCTAAAAAATCCGTTCACAAAACTCAATTCCTTCATTCCCATAAGTCCCTGAGGTCTAAAGAGCATTACAATGATTAAAACAACCGGATAGAACAAAAGACGGTAATTTCCAAGGAATCTCAACGCCTCCTGAATTGCAGTCAAAACGAAGGCCGCAATAACCGTACCGCTGATACTTCCCATTCCTCCAAGAACAACATAAATCAGCATATTTACAGAATTGTTGAACGAAGCAATATCCGGCTTAATAAAACCAACAATCGGAGCATAAAGCGCGCCGCCAAGACCGCCAATAAACGAAGCAATCACAAAACCAATCATTTTGTATTTAAAAACGCTGATTCCGTTAGAATTTGCGGCAATTTCATCTTCCCGAATAGCCTTGATTGCCCGGCCGTAAGTTGAATGTAAAAAATTCTGCAAAAGAACAATCAGAATAACAAGCATTCCAATGCTTACAAGATAACTCATTGCAGGTCCCCAAAAAAGGTCGTCGCGCATAAAACTGTATTTAAAACTTTTTCCGTTCGGACCGCCAGTAACTGTCTTGAGGTTTACAAGAACTACACGCACAATTTCGCCAAAAGCAAGGGTTACAATCGCAAGATAGTCGCCTTCAAGCTTTAAAGTCGGAAAACCAATCACAAATCCAAAAATCGCCGCCAAAAAAGGAGCAACAAGCATGGCAACAGGCAACGGCAAACCAACATCCTGAGTAAAAATAATTACCGAATAAGCGCCAATCGCTTCAAAAGCACACTGTCCCAAAGTAAGCTGACCGACAATTCCCGTAACCATATTTACAGAAATCGCAATTACAGCATTGATTCCGCCCATCGTCAAAATCTGCGAAGTATAAGCGTCAATCAAGCCAACGCGGATTAAAACAAAAGGAATTACAATCGCCGCCAGAGCCACAACTCCTGGAATTAAAAAATTACTTTTTTTCGTATTCATCATAAACCAGCCCCTAAACCTTAACCTTTACTTTTTTGCCAAGAAGACCGGCAGGTTTAACCAAAAGAATTACAATCAAAATACAATAGGCAATTGCATCCGCATATTGAGAAGACAGATAAGCCTTTACCATAGTTTCCGCAACACCAAGAATAATTCCTCCAACCATAGCTCCAGGAATAGAACCAATTCCACCCAAAACAGCCGCAACAAACGCCTTTAATCCAGGAATATAACCCATTAGAGGATCAACCTGCGGATAAGCAAAAGCATAGAGAACGCCACCTGCGCCAGCAAGAACAGAACCGATTACAAAAGTAACGGCAATAATCCTGTTCGAATTAATTCCCATCAAACTTGCAGCGCCAAGGTCATAACTAACAGCCTGCATTGCTTTTCCGGTTTTTGTGTAGTTTACGACATAGTTCAAAACAACCATAAGAACAGCCGAAAGCAAGATTACAATAATCTGAACATTGCTTATTGAACCGATTCCAAAACTAAAGTTTTTAATCGCCATTGTCGGAAAAGAACGTGGCTCCGGACCAACAAAAGGCAAAACGCGCATAACATTTTGCAAAATCAATTCCACAGCAATCGCCGTAATCAACGAATTCAACCTCGGCGCATTTCTCAAAGGTCTGTACGCAAGCCTTTCAATCGCAAGACTCAAAAGTCCGCAAAAAACCATTGCAGCCAAAAAAGCACAGACCATTCCAGCTGGAGTTGTGCCCATCGCACACAAAACAAAATATCCTGCATAAGCGCCAATCATCATAACGTCGCCATGCGCAAAGTTAATCAACTTAACAATGCCATAAACCATCGTATACCCAAGGGCAATTAAGGCATAAATACTTCCCAGCGAAAGTCCATTGATAAGCTGCTGAACAAAAATTGTTACGTTGTTCAAACTTATCCTCCAAATATATTAGTTCTGTTATATTTATATTGTAAAAAATTTTTTGTTTTTAGTAAATCAAGGCATCGTGCATTATTTACAGGAGCACAAATATTTTTCAAACCGGCTCTGCACGGTTACGCTATCCGCTCCATCCGCCAAGGCGGACGCTACGCGCCGTTACGATCCGGGCTAAGTCTTCTGCAAAAAAAAAGCGCCATTCCTTCGAGAAAAAATTTCCCAAATTCATGACGCCTTTGTCAAATTAAGCAAGCTTAAACTTACGGCTGTACTGTAGTTTTATAAACTGTAGAAAGTTTTCCGTCAGCACCTTTTACCAGTTCAAGCATTACAGCAGATTTTACAGGGTTACGTTTTTCATCAAAAGTAATGTGACCTGTAACATAGTCGCCTTCAGAAGCAGCAAGCGCATCTCTTACAGCAACACTGTCAGTTGAACCAGCAGCCAGGATTGCGTTTTTAATCATATAAACCGCATCATAACCGAGGGCTGCAAAAGCAGTCGGAGTGTGATTGTATTTTGCCTTGTAGTTTTCAACAAAAGTTTTAACTACGCCAGTAGTTGCGTCAGCAGCATAGTGGTTAGAATAAAAACCGTTCAAAACCTCATCGCCGGCATTGTCGGTAAGACCGTCCCAGCCGTCAGCACCAACAATCGGAGTGTTAATTCCCTGAGCGCGCAACTGTTTAGCAATAAGAGCTACAGTTCCGTAGTAATCCGGAAGATAAACAACATCAGGTTTAGAATTCTTAATTTTTGTAAGCTGAGCGTTAAAGTCTTTGTCACCAGTGCTGTAAGATTCTTTAGCTACAACAGTTCCTGAAGCAGAGAAAGTTTTTACAAAATTTTCTGTAAGACCTACAGAGTAGTCGTTTCCAACATCATAAAGAACAGCGGCTTTTTTAGCTCCGAGAGTTTCAAGTGCAAATTTAGCACCAACAGTTCCCTGGAACGGGTCAATAAAACAAGCACGGAAAACAAAATCGCCGGCTTCAGTAATTGCAGGAGCTGTAGCAGCAGGAGCAATCATCAAAACTTTCTGAGCCTGAGCCAAAGAAGTAATTGCCATTGCACATCCAGAAGTCAAAGAACCAACAATGAGCTTTGTTTTTTTCTGTGTAACGATTTTTTTGTAAGCATTTACTGATTTTTCAGGATTTCCTTCATCATCTTCGCTCACAATTTCAATTTTTTTACCGTTAATGCCACCAGCAGCGTTAATTTCTTCAGCTGCCAAATTGATTCCATTTAAACAGTCAACACCGTAAACAGCTACAGCACCAGAAAGAGGTCCAATAGCACCAATTTTTACCGTTTCTCCAGCTTTTTCACCACAACCGGTAAAAGCGAAAAGTCCTGCAACAGCAAGAGCAACCGCACCCAAAACTTTTTTCATTTGAGTCCTCCAAAAATTCAACTTGAATAAACTTTAATTATTTTCTTAATTTTAGTAAATAAAAATAAATAACAATTTTTTCACTTTTTAAAGTTTTAAAGCACAAAATTCCACAAACAGTCAGGTAATATTCAAAAACTCTATTTTATAATTATCAATTAAATCAAAATTTTAAAGTTTCTTTTTTCATTTTTCATATTATAATTAAAGACAGTCGATTTTACTTTTCGAGGTTTAGTCATGAATAAAAAATCAATTGCTTTTTTAACCCGCTCATTAATCGATGCAACCGGTCGCAGCATGCTCAAAGGCATCATAACAGGCTGCAAAAAAGATAAAATCCCTTTAGTCACATTTCGCGGGCCAATCTTAAACAAAGGTGAAGGTTCTATAATCTATCATCTGTTGACGGATGATTCATTTTCAGGAATCATTTCCTGGGCTTCTTCCGACGTAGACAAGAAAACCACTGATTTTTACAAAAGATTTCAAAAAACGCCCCTTGTCTGCATGACCTTTCAAGTCGAAGGCAAACCTAGCATTGTCACAGACTGCAAAACAGGACTTATCGAACTCATAGACCATCTTGTCAACGTCCATCACTTTACAAAAATCGCATTTATACGCGGTCCAGAAACCCACATCTACGCAAAAGAACGTTACGAAGGTTATCTCGAAGGTTTAAAAAAACATGGACTTCAGCCAAATCCCACATTGATTTCCGAATGTGGTGGATGGGCAATTGCTGATGGCGAAAAAGCACTCAGCAACTGGCTCAACAAAGGTCTAAAACCAGGAAAAGACTTTGATGCGGTTGTCGCTGTCGGAGATAACGTTGCAATCGGAGCCCAGGAGGAACTCATCCGTCAAGGTTATTCCGTTCCTCACGACGTTGCAGTCTGCGGTTTTAACGGAACAGACGACGCCGCCTGGTCAAATCCGCCAATCACTTCTGTCGAAATGCCGTTCTACAAACAGGGACTTCAGGGCTACGAAACACTCTCAGCCATGTTGCAAAATAAAGAGTATTCCAAACTCTTCAGATACAAAACCCGTCTTATTTTGGGCGAATCCTGCGGTTGTACCTCAACTTCCGTAAATCATGCCGCTTTTGAAATCTCCGCTGATTTGTCAAATTCTCAGGAGAAAAAACTTTTAAAAAAGGCTCAAAAAGCAAATTTCCTTTTTGGCGAAAACTTAATTTCAGAAACATTCTCCAGTTCAGAATGGAAAAATGAACTTTCTCAAAAAATTTTGCAGACAGTTCAAAACGATTTCTACACAAAAGAAGAAATAACCATTTTCTTTACAAATTTTGTGCCGAAATTTGTAGATTCATTTTCAAACGATATTCTCAGCAAAGAACCTGGCGCATTATTAAAAACCGTCACAATCGGCTTGAACAATTTTGAAAAAATCTCTAAAAATTTCAACGTCTGGCAGGACATAATCTCGACAATACGAACATTCGCACTTTTAACAATGAACTGCCAATGCAAAATTTACAAAAAGTGCGAAAATCTTTTTCAGCAAGCACGCGTACTCATAAGCGAATTTGACTGCCGCACTCAAAAGCAGGCAAATCTTCTCGCAAGCCGAAAAGAATCAGTTCTCCGCCAAATCAGCACAGAAATTCTTTCATGCTCAAATTTGGACAAACTGTTCGAAATCATCACAAAGGCTCTTCCAAAAATTGACATTTCAAGCTGTTACATTGCGCTTTACAACGACTGTCATTACACCGAAGAAAATCAGGAAATTCCGCAGACGAGCCAATTAGTGCTTGCAATAAAAAAAGGCGAACGAATTTCTCTTCCAGAAGGAGGACTTACGTTCAAAACAACAGAAATCATTCCAAATTCAATCAACAATTCCGACGAATACGCAATCTACGAAGTAGAATCTCTTAACATTCAGAACACTTATCTCGGTTATATTGTTTTTGAATCAGAAACTGCAAGCGGAATCACATACGCAACTCTCCGGGAACAAATTTCCTGCGCAATTTCAAGTTCCAACCTGCTCGAAGAACGCACAAAAAGCCAGGATCTGCTCCAAACAACAATGCATGTCATGTCAGACAAGGCCGACGTTGTTTCAAACCAGTCAGAATCCATCACTTCAAACATCACAAATATTTCAACCTCAATGGATTCAGTCGTTGGAAACATTAAAGACATTTCCGGAAACATTAGAAACGTTGCCGACACTGTAACTTCTGCCAACCAGATGATAACGGATGCCGACAAATCAATAAAAACGCTTGTTCATATTACCGAAGAAATTACGCACGCAATCGATCTTATCAACGACATTGCAGAAAAAACAAACGTCCTCGCGCTCAACGCCGCAATCGAAGCTGCCCACGCAGGAGACGCCGGACGAGGCTTTAGCGTAGTAGCAAAAGAAGTAAAGGCTCTTGCGGCACAGACAGTTTCTTCAACTTCAAAAATCCAGGAACTCGTAAAAAAGAACAATCTGAGCACAAAACAGGCAGAAGAAGTCATCAATTCAACCAACAAAGCAATCAAAACAATTGCCAGCCTTTCAGAAAATATAAAAGACTCTATAAACGAGCAGGTTCAGTCGTCTACAGAAATATCAAATCGCCTGCAAGACGCATCAACCGGAGTCGAACAAATTTCAAGCGCAATTGCAGAAATTGCAAAACTCGGTTTAAAACTAAAAAAATAAAACTTTTTTAGCGGACGCCACAACTTCTTTTCTTATCGGCTCTCCGTGGTTCGGTAACCCTCAGTCCTTCGGACTGGCTTTGCCACCACTGCGGGCCGGGCTCATTTTCCTTCCAACCATACAATCCAGCGTCATTTTAAATTTAAAAATTCTAATCTTACGATTGTATTCTAAAAAAAATGCAAATGTCTTTAAAAAAATAAAGCCGCCCTTACAAAAACCGAAGGACGGCGTAGACAGGAACAAACTTATAAATAAATTATGCCTGTGCTTCTGCAGGAGCATCAGATGAAGCTTCAGCAGGTTTTGCTTTTCTTGCTTCTACTCTTGCAATGTTTTTCAATGCAGCGTTACAGTATTTGCATACTTTAACTGTTGCACCATCAATTTCCTTTTCGTAAAGGATTTTGATATTTTCTTTTCCACAGCGTGCACATTTGCCACGTCCGTGGTTTACTTCGTTACGGATACCAGTTCCGCGATGTGCTTTAGACATAAGTTAACTCCTTATTTTGCTTCTTCAGCAGCAGGAGCTGCTTTTGCAGTCTTAGCTTTAGCTGGTGCTTTTTTTGCAGCTGGCTTTTTAGCAGGTTTTTCAGAAGCATCTGCTTTTTTTGCAGCTTTTTCTTTAGATTCTTCAGTTGGAAGTTTATAATCAACCAATTCAAGAATTACCATGTCTGCAGCGTCGCCCTGACGGAAACCAATCTTAAGGATACGAGTGTAACCACCCTTGCGATCCTTCATTCTTGGACCAAGTTCAGTAAAGAGTTTGTTCAAGATTTTTTCATCCTGAATAAACTTTGCGGCAATACGACGGTTGTGAACTGTGTCAACCTTGCTGCGTGTAATCAATTTTTCAGCAGCCTTACGAACTTCTTTAGCTTTTGCACTAGTAGTTGTAATGCGTTCAAATCTGAAAAGTGAAGTTACCATGTTGCGCGACATAGCACGACGATGTGCAGTTGTGCGCGAAAGCGGATTAAAACCATTCTTATGATTCATTGGATTCTTCCTTTTGCTTTGGATTTGCCAAATTTACATTCTTAAGATGACTGTAATCTGTCATTCCAAGTGTAAGTCCCCATTCAAGGAGTTTTTCTTTAATTTCAGTAAGAGATTTCTTACCAAAGTTTCTTGTCTTGGCGATGTCATCTTCTGTCTTTCTTGTCAACTCTCCGATTGTGCGGATATTGGCATTTTTAAGACAGTTTGAAGAGCGAACAGAAAGTTCAAGTTCTTCAACTGGAGTATTAAGCAATGAACGAATTCTTTCATCACCTTCATCCATATCATCTGAGCCAGAAACGTCACTGTCATTAAAGTTTACAAAAATTGAGAAATGATCTTTAGCAATCTTTGCAGCTTCAGCAAGTGCATCTTCTGGAGAAATTGTTCCATCAGACCAAATTTCAAGAACCAGTTTATCGTAGTCGTTTCTTTCACCAACACGGCAAGGTTCAATTGCATATTTTACCTTGCGAACTGGAGAGAAAATAGCATCCATTGGAATGGTGCCAACTACTTCAACATAGTTGCTGTTTACTTCAGCAGGAATATAACCTCTGCCCAAGTCAACCTGAATTTCAATGCTAAGGTTTGCACCTTCCATCATTGTGAATACAGGAACATCTTTAGAAAGCACTTCAAGCTGACCTTCTTTTTCAAAGTCATTGCTTGTTACTTTTCCAGGTCCTTTGAACTCAAAAAGGAGAGTATCCTGTTCTGCATCGTTTGGAAGCTTAAAACGAATCATTTTCAAGCTGTTTAAAATCTCAAGTGTATCTTCCGAAACGTTTGCAATTGAGTCAAATTCACTCTGAATTACACGAGGAACGCCCTCAGCATCAAATGAAGTAATCCGTACAGATGTTACTGCATATCCCTGAATAGAAGAAAGAAGTACACGTCTAAGAGTATTTCCAATCGTTGTACCAAAACCTGGTTCAAATGGATAAGCAATAAATTTTCCGTAATTTGGATTTGTTTCGAGATGTTCAAATGTAATACCCTTTGGTTTTTTGAAACCTTTCAAGAGGTTTTTACGTGCCATCTGAACTCCTTTTATTTACGCTCAACAATGAGCCTGCAATAATGACAAATCAAAAGACTGCCATTTTTTCATACTTTTTTACCGGAAATCCGGTCAAAACCTAACTATTACTGACCTTAAACATAAAAAAACAACAAAAATGGACATTGCTAGAACATCCATTCTCATCATTTATTTTACATACGGCGAGTCTTGCGTGGACGACATCCATTGTGTGGGATTGGAGTAACATCAGAAATTGATTTTACTTTAAGTCCCAAAGCACCAAGAGCACGAACTGCATTTTCGCGGCCCATACCTGGTCCTTTTACAAATACGTGAACTTCACGCAATCCGTAACTTACTGCTTTCTGAACAGCTGTTTCTGTAACTGTCTGTGCAGCAAATGGAGTAGATTTTTTTGCTCCACGGAATCCAAGTCCGCCTGAAGATGCCCATGAAAGAGCATTTCCATTCAAGTCTGTAATTGTTACGATAGTATTGTTGAACGTAGCCTGGATATATACGTTTCCTTCGTATACGCTCTTCTTTTCCTTTCGTTTTTTTACGGTAGCCATTAGTTAAATCCTCCGTCCTATCAGACAGCCTTTTTCTTGTTAGCAACTGTCTTCTTCTTACCTTTGCGAGTACGTGAATTAGTACGTGTGCGCTGACCACGAACTGGCAAACCTTTGCGATGACGAAGACCACGATAGCAACCAATGTCCATAAGACGTTTAATGTTAAGACCGATTTCTGAGCGAAGATGTCCTTCAACCTTGTATTCTTCATCGATTACAGTGCGAAGTCTAGCCTGCTCATCCTGATCAAGATCATTCATCATCTTGGTAGGATCAATCTTTGTTTTTTCGCAAATCGCTTTTGCAGATGAACGACCGATACCGTAAATATAAGTCAATGCAACAACGACGTGTTTATTTGGGAGGTCAACTCCCGCAATTCGAGCCATCTGTTACTCCTCAACCCTGTCTCTGCTTATGTTTTGGGTTAGAACAAATAATGCGGATAATTCCGTTTCTTTTAATAACCTTGCACTTATCGCAGATGGGCTTTACGCTGGTTCGTACTTTCATAAAAGTCCCCCTAGGGAAAGCATGATATTAACCCAAATCATGGCAATTCGCAATGAATTACAATTCGGGTTATCTAATATACCACAAATTCCCTTTGTTGTTCTATAGAAATTCTATAAATTTTCTTAAAATTTTACAAATTTCTTGAACGTAATTTACCCTTCTTAACAAGACCCTCTGAGTGGTGCATTTTAAGAAGCGCTTCAACCTGACTCATTGTATCAAGGTCAACGCCTACCAAGATTAACAAAGAAGTGCCACCCATCAACATAGCAATTGACTGCGGGAACTTAAATGCAATCTGAATAATTGTCGGCAATACTGCGATTGCAGCAAGATAAATTGAACCAGGCAACACGAGACGGTTTAAAACCTTCTGCATGTATTCTTCTGTTTTGTCAGTACGGATTCCTGGAATAGAACCACCGTTTTCTCTGATATTTTTTGCGATTTCTGTGGGGTTCAGGGTTACCTGTGTGTAGAAGTATGCAAAGAAAATAATCAAAAGTACCAACAATACATTATATGTAATTCCAGTTGGCTGCAGTATATAAGAGAGTTTTGAAACCCAAGTTGCTGAAGCCTTGCTGGCACCAATACTTGAAACAATCTGAAGCGGGAAAGTTAAGAACGATGATGCAAAAATTACAGGAATAACTCCCGACGGATTGATCTTGAATGGAATATAAGTACTCTGTCCACCGTACATTTTCCGTCCAACTACGCGTTTAGCATAGTGTACAGGGATTTTACGTTCGCCGGACTGTTCATAAACTACAAGTGCAATAATTCCGAAGAACATCAAAATTACTACGATAACTGCAACAGCATTGATTTCATTGCTGCGAACTTTCTGTATAAGTTCCATTACAGCATGTGGAAGACGAGCTACGATACCTGCGAAAATGAGAATCGAAATTCCATTTCCAATACCATGAGCCGTAATCTGATCACCAAGCCAAACAGTAATCATAGCACCTGTAGTAACAGTGAGCATTGCAAGCAGTCTGAATGCAACATTACTTTCAAGAACAATTGCTCCTGGAATACTGTTTGCATAAACCGTTACAGCAGCAGACTGAATCAAACATACAAAAATTGTGCCGATTCTTGTCCACGCTGCAAATTTGCGCTGACCTCCATCTTCCTGAACAACGCGTTTAAGAGATGGGAAAATAATCAGCGCCAGCTGCAAAATAATCTGTGTTGAAATGTAAGGCATAACACCAAGCATGAACACAGAGAAATTAGAGAATGCACCACCGGCAAAAAAGTCCATGTAACTTGCAAATGCGTTTTCGCCACTCTTTGCAAGATTATTGAAGTATTCAACGAGTACTCCAGCATTAATTCCAGGAATTGTCAGCACGCATCCAAGACGGAATATTGCAAGAATAGCTAATGTAAAGAGCAGACGATTTCTCAACTCTTTAATTCTAAACATATTTACAATTGGATTGTTTGCCATGTGTGTCTCCGGTACTTATTTTAATTAGCTTTTGTTTCAGAAGCTTCTTTAACAGAACCGCCAGCTTTTTCGATTTTAGCTTTTGCCGAAGCAGAAACCTTATCTACATCTACTGTAAGTTTTTTTGTTAAATCACCAGTACCAAGAATTTTTACCAAAGAATCTACTTTAGAAATAAGACCTTTAGCAACAAGAGTTTCCTTGTTTACTGATTCGCCATCTGAATATTTTTCTTCAAGAAGAGAAACATTTACAACCGAATATTCTTTCTTGAATGGGTAGTTAGAGAAACCACGGTGTGCAATGCGACGATAAAGAGGCATCTGTCCGCCTTCAAAACCTACGTATGTTTTTCCACCAGAGCGAGACTGCTGTCCCTTGTTTCCCTTTCCTGCAGTTGTTCCACGACCTGAAGAAGAACCGCGGCCAACAATGCGCTTTTTCTTATTAGCACCCTGTGGTGCACTCAATACGAAATCAGACATTATTTTACCTCCTCGACTGTAATCAGGTGTGATACAGCTTCAGCCATTCCAAGAACAGCTGGAGTTGCTTCCAATGTGTTTGAAGAGTTAATCTTTTTAAGACCAAGACTGCGAACTGTTGCAACCTTAGCTGGTTTCTGTCCAATTGTACTTTTTACAAGTGTTACCTTGATTTTCTTAGCCATGATTAACCCCACATTTCCTGCAGAGATTTACCTCTGTTAGATGCAACAACTTTTGCGTCCATAAGACTTTCAAGAGCTTCAAATGTTGCACGAACTACATTGACTGGGCTTGAAGAGCCCAATGACTTAGAAATTACGTCTGTTGCACCAATTGAATCCATGATTGCACGAACTGGACCACCTGCGATGATTCCAGTACCGGCACAAGCTGGTTTCAAAAGAATCGATGAACTCTTGTATTTTCCAAGAACATCGTGTGGAAGAGTACCATTTTTTACTGGAACAGTAATAAGGTTTCTCTTTGCACGATCAATACTCTTTCTAATAGCTTCAGATACATCATTAGCTTTGCCAAATCCATATCCTACGCGACCTTTTCCATCGCCTACAACTGTGAGAGCTGAGAATGACATACGGCGTCCACCTTTTACGGTTTTAGCAGTACGATTCAGTCTAACAAGTTTTTCAACGAATTCTTTCTGTTCTCTTTCTTTTTCGAACTTGTTCTGGCGTTCCATTAGACTCTCCTAGAAAATGATACCTGCTTTGCGGGTTCCATCTGCGAGTGCCTTTACAACACCATGATACAGATATCCGTTGCGGTCAAAAACTACAGTTGTAATTTTTTTGTCCTGAAGACGTTTTCCAAATGCTTCACCAAGTTTTGCTGCACCTTCAACAGTTGCTTTCAAGTCAGCAAATTCTTTTTCCAAAGTAGAAATAGAAGCAAGTGTTACACCTTCGTCATCATCAATTACCTGAGCGTAAAGGTTACAGTTGCTACGTGTTACTGTTAAGCGTGGGCGAGCAGCTGTTCCGTAAACTGACTTACGGATATGAACCTTACGATGAAGGCGCTTTCTTGCTTTATCATTAAGTTTCTTAAACATACGCTACACCTTATTTTACGCCAGTCTTTCCGACTTTGCGTCTGATAACTTCGTCGCTGTAACGAATTCCCTTTCCCTTGTAAGGTTCTGGGAGACGAAGTTTGCGGATCTGTGAAGCAAATTCACCAACCAGCTGCTTGTCAATACCAGTAATAGTAACTTTACCATTAGCATCTGCTGTAACAGTAAGACCATCTGGGATTATTGCGATAAAGTCAGAAGAAAAACCAAGGTTCATTACAAGATTTTTTCCCTGAACTTCAGCACGATAACCAACACCAGTGATAATCAAAGATTTTGAGAATCCCTGAGTAACACCAGTAACCATATTATGAACCAATGCACGGTAAAGACCGTGTGCTGCGCCAGCAGCTTTTGATTCATCAACCGGCGAAACAGTAAGTTCTCCGTCTTTAACTTCGAAATTTACTTTATCGTTTACATGCTGTTTAAGTTCACCTTTTGGGCCCTTTACAACAATTTCTCCGGCATTAACTATAACTGTAACTCCTGCAGGAATAGCAACAGGAAGTTTACCGATTTTTGACATCTCTTCCTCCTATTACCAAACTTTGCAAACGAGTTCGCCACCAACCATTTTTTCACTTGCTTTCTTTCCAGTTGTTACACCAGAAGAAGTTGAAACGATCAGTGTACCGTATCCATTAAGAACACGTGGCAACTCTTTATAGCCAGAATAAATACGACGTCCTGGAGTTGAAATCTTTTCAATTCCGTGGATAACCGGCGCATTTGCTTCATCATACTTCAAGAAAATACGGATGATAGAATGACCTTCTTCCTGAACTTTCTTAAAATTCTTAATATAACCTTCTGTTTTAAGGATCTTAACAATTTCAAGCTTAAGTTTAGATGTAGAAACATCTACTTTTTCGTGGCGAGCCTGAACAGCATTACGAACCTTAGTGAGCATGTCTGCTATTGGGTCTGATGTACTCATTTTCTTTCTCCTCCACTACCAACTTGATTTTGTTACGCCTGGCAAAAGGCCTTCACTTGCTAACTTGCGGAAACAAATACGGCAAATTTTGAATTTGCGCAAATAACCGCGTGGACGACCACAAATCTGACATCTGTTATAGCGACGAGTGCTATATTTAGGTGTGCGATCTGCTTTGATAACCATTGATTTCTTAGCCATTGTTCCTCACCTACTTTCTGAAAGGCATATTGAACTTGGTAAGCAATGCACGAGCTTCAGCATCTGTGCGAGCGCTTGTTACAATCGAGATGTTCATACCAGCAATCTTTACGATTTTATCGAAGTCGATTTCTGGGAAGATAATCTGTTCTGTAATACCAAGAGAGAAGTTTCCGTGTCCGTCAAAACCTGTTGCTTTGATTCCGCGGAAATCCTTTACACGAGGTAATGCAACATTGATAAGGCGGTCCAAAAATTCATACATAATGTTACCGCGCAATGTTACCATTACACCAACTTCATTGCCCTCACGAAGTTTAAAGTTAGCAATACTCTTTCTAGCCTTCGTCTTAACAGCATGCTGTCCAGTAATCTGAGTTAAATCAGCTACTGCGGCATCAAGGAGTTTCTTGTTAGTGAGAGCTTCGCCAACACCCATGCTTACTACTACTTTTTTAATAGCAGGAATCTGCATTACGGATGTGTAACCGAGTTCTTTGAAGAGCTCAGGAGCGATAGTGTCCTTATAGACTTTCTTAAGCCGTGGTACGTACTTATCCATTACAGTGCTTCTCCACACTTACGGCAAACACGAGTTTTCTTGTCGCCGTCAATTTTGAATCCAATTTTAGTTGGACCGCATTTTTTACATACGATCGCAACGTTTGAAATGTTAAGTGGAGCTTCGACTTCTGCGATTCCACCCTGATCCTGCTGACTGCGTTTTCTCATTGCTTTTTTAACCATGTTAATTCCAGATACAATTACTGCATCTTTTTTAGCAATTACGCGAACAACAGCACCACGTTTGCCTTTGTCTTTTCCAGCGATTACCTGTACGGTATCGTCTTTACGGATCTTAAGTTTCTTTTCCATATTGATTCTCCTTACAGTACTTCTGGAGCGAGTGATACGATCTTCATGAAGTCCATATCACGGAGCTCACGTGCAACAGGTCCAAAAATACGTTTTCCTTTTGGATTTCCATCAGCATCAACGATAACGCAAGCATTGTCATCAAAGCGAATGTAAGTTCCATCTGGACGACGGTATTCTTTTGAAACACGAACGATTACAGCTTTTTCAACTGTACCTTCTTTAATAGTAGAAGTAGGAATTGCTTCCTTGATTGCTACTACTACAATATCACCGATACCAGCATAACGGCGGTGTGTACCACCGAGAACCTTGATAACCTGAGCAACTTTTGCTCCGGAGTTATCGGCAACAGTCAATTTTGATTGCATCTGCAGCATTTTATAACTCCTTTAGCTTATTTTGCTCTTTCGATGATTTCTGCAAGTCTCCAGCACTTATCTTTGCTGATTGGACTGCATTCAATGATGCGAACTGTGTCACCAATGTGAGCTTCATTCTTTTCATCATGTGCCTTACACTTTTTAGTCTGTGTAACGTATTTCTTATAGAGAGGGTTCATTCTCTTTGTATCGATTGAAACAACGATGGTTTTTTCCATTTTGTCGCTTGTTACGATACCTACGAACGAACGTTTTGCTCCCTTTTTAGTCTGAACTTCCTGTTCTGCCACGGGTTAGCTCCTACTTAGTCTGTCCGGCAAGTTCTTTTGCACGGATGAGCGTATTAAGAGTCGCAATCTGGCGGCGCATAGTACGCTTCTGCATTGGGTTATCAACATGGCCGATTACCATCTGGAAACGGAGATCCATGTATTTCTGTTTCATGTCGTTACGTTCAGCTACCAATTCAGCGTAAGACATTTCTTTTACATTCTTTTTCTTTGAATTAGCCATATCTTACTCCTTAGTCGATAGTTGGTTTGTATGCAATCTTTGTTCTGATTGGAAGTTTGTCTGCAGCAAGCTTAAGAGCCTGTTCTGCAAGTTTAATATCAATTCCACCAACTTCAAACAAAATTACACCAGGTTTAATGTTTGCAGCCCAAAATTCTGGAGAACCTTTTCCCTTACCCATGCGGACTTCCGATGGTTTTTTGGTAATTGGTTTATCCGGGAATACACGAAGCCAAACATTTCCCTTACGTTCAAGCTTACGGTTGATAGCAACACGGGCAGCTTCAATATGACGAGCCTGAAGCCAAACTGGTTCGAGAGCTACAAGAGCAATCTGACCAAAGTCAATATTGTTAGCACGTGTGGCATTTCCTTTTACTTTACCGCGCTGTACTTTACGGTGAATAACTCTTTTAGGACTAAGCATTTTATGTTACTCCTTTGAAGAATCTGCTGCGCGAGCAGGGCGTTTTGCTCTTGAGTCATTAGACTGAGAGCGGTCACGATGAGGCTTGCGAACAATCTGTCCAGCATCTTCATTCTTTTCAATACCGTAGTTCATACCGTTATAAACCCATACTTTTACGCCAATTTTTCCATAAGTTGTATGAGCTTCGTATGTAGCGTAATCAATGTCTGCACGGAGAGTATGAAGAGGAACACGTCCTTCCTTATGTTCTTCCGAGCGTTTCATTTCTGCGCCACCAAGACGACCTGACAAACGGATCTTAATTCCCTGTGCTCCACCTTTCATCGCGTTAGAAGAAGCCTGCTTAAGAGCCTTGCGGAATGAACCACGACCTGCAAGCTGGCGTCCAACGTTCTGTGCAATAAGAGAAGCGTTGATATCAGCACGTTTTACTTCTTTGATCTTAATCTGAACTTTTTTAGAAGCAAACTGTGCCTGAATTTCAGCACTGATCTTTTCGATGTTAGCACCTTTTACACCAATAATTACACCTGGGCGTGCTGTGTGAATTACAATTGTAACACGCTGCGGGTGACGTACGATTTCGATTTCTGCAATATCTGCGTTCTGGCATTCAGGTAATTCTCTTACCAACTTGCGGATTTTAATATCCTCAAGAACCAGGTCTGCATAGTCGCGAGGACCAGCATACCAGCGAGACTGCCATGTCTTGTTAATTCCAAGACGCAAACCGATAGGATTTACTTTCTGACCCACTTTATTCCCCCGCCTTCTCGTCAACAATGACGGTGATATGGCACATACGTTTTAAGAGCTGATCAGCACGGCCGCGAGCACGGAACCAAACTCTCTTAAGTCTCGGACCTTCATCAATACGAATTTCCTTGATGTAGAGCATATCTTCATCGAGATTCTTGTTTGCATACAGAGCGTTAGCAACAGCTGATTTAAGTGTACCTTTAATCAACTCTGCACCTTTCTGTGGCATATTTTCAAGAACTGCCAAAGCTTCTGAGCATTTCTTCTGCTTAATTACATTAGCAACTGGACGAACCTTAGTTGGTGATGCAATCAGGAATTTTGTAGTGGCTACATAACCTTTTTTCTCTGCCATAGTATCCACCTTTATTTAGCACTCTTATCAGTGCCGCCATGTCCTTTAAATGTACGAGTTGGAGCAAATTCGCCGAGCTTATGGCCAACGAGATTTTCAGTAACATATACAGGAATCCATGACTTACCGTTGTAAACACTGATTGTGTTTCCAACCATTTCTGGAATGATTGTAGAGCAACGAGAATATGTTTTAATCATTTTCTTGTCTGACTCTTTATTCATTTCAATAACTTTCTTGTAAAGGCTCTTTTCAATAAAAGGTCCTTTCTTAACTGATCTTGACATTGTTAACTACTCCTACTACTTCTTACGGCGTGAAACAATGAAACGGTTAGAAGGCTTTCTCTTGTTGCGAGTCTTATAACCTCTACATGGCTGTCCCCAAGGTGTAACAGGCTGATGTCCTTTACCAGCACCTTCACCACCACCAAGCGGATGATCAACCGGGTTCATAGCCATACCACGAACTGTTGGACGGATACCGAGCCAACGTCTGCGGCCAGCTTTACCAAGCTGAGTGTTCATACGTTCTTCATTACCAACAACGCCAATTGTTGCATAGCATTTTCCAAAGACACGGCGTGTTTCACCTGAAGGAAGGCGAATTACAACATATTCACCGTCTTTAGCAGCAACAAGAGCAGAAGCACCTGCTGAGCGGGCAAGCTGTCCACCACGGCCAAGTGTCAATTCAATGTTGTGAACTGTAAAACCAACAGGAATTACTTCAAGTGGAAGTGCGTTTCCAACAGTTGGAACTGCGTTTTCACCAGACATAATTTTCTGTCCTACAGTAAGTCCTTTTGGAGCAATAATATAGCGTTTTTCGCCATCTGCATAATAAATCAAAGCAATGTTTGCGCTGCGGTTTGGATCGTATTCAATTGTTTTTACGGTTCCAGGAATTCCGTGCTTATTGCGTTTAAAATCAATTACGCGATACTTTCTTTTGTGTCCACCACCCTGGTGACGTACAGAAATACGACCACCCTGACCGCGTCCACCATTTGACTTAAGACCTGATACCAGACTTTTTTCGGGTTTATCGGTTGTCAGTTCTTCTCTTACCAAATCGATGCGGGTACGAGTACCAGCAGTGTATGGTTTAAAAACTTTAAGAGCCATCTGGTTCCCCTTAATTTAGCGAAGGCTTAAACGCCCTCGAATACCTTAATTGTTTCTCCTGGAGCAAGACGAACAATTGCCTTTTTCCAGTCGGCAGTTTTTCCAGGTTTTCCACGAACCCTTTTAACTTTACCGAGAACATTTACAGTAGTAATTTTTACAACTGTAACATTGAAGAGTTTTGATACTGCTTCTTTAATCTGTGTTTTGTTAGCGTCTGGGGCTACTTTAAAAGTATATTTGCCCTGTTCGCGCAAAGCTGTTGCTTTTTCAGACAGTACTGGCTCAATAAGAATATCAGTCATTATTTAGCCTCCCCTTCTTTATAGAATTCTGAAAGATTCTTAGCTGCCGATTCGAGCAAGATAACTTTTCTTCCGTAGAAGAGGTCATGTGCACGAAGACGGTTGAAAGACAAGAAGTAAACATTGTGGAGATTACGTCCAGCCTGTTTAATTTTTGCATCATCATCTTTAAGAATAACGACTGTGCGTTCATCCTTAGCAAAATTGTTAAGAACTTTCAACAAGTCTTTTGTTTTTCCGCTTTCAACAGTGAAATCTTCTACAACAGTAAGTCTGTCGCTCTGAGCCTGCAAGCTCAAAATTGATTTCATAGCAAGGCGCTTAACCTTTTTAGGGAGATCAAAACCGAAATCACGTGGTTTTGGTCCAAAGATTGTACCACCGCCAACATTGATTGGAGATTTTTTATCACCACGACGAGCGTGACCTGTTCCCTTCTGTTTGTATGGTTTAGCATTTGATCCGTGTACTTCAGAACGAGTTTTTGTACAAGCTGTTCCAACACGTTTGTTTGCTAATTCGTTATTGATGGCATAGTAAATAACATCTTCATTAACTGGAAGTCCGAAAATGCTATCATCAAGCGTAATTGTGCGCAGTTCTTTACCATCGGTTGAAAAAACTTTCTTATCCATTTCTCATTTCCTCCGGATTACTTCTTTACTGCAGACTTGATGATAAGAGTGCAATCCTTAACTCCAGGAACAGCACCACGTACCATAATAACTTTAAGCTCAGGGTCGATTTTTACAATCTTAAGATTCTGAACTGTTACACGATCAAAACCCATGCGTCCTGGCATTTTTACATTTTTAAGGCTGTGTCCAGGTGTTGTACAATTTCCTGTACCACCTGCTTCGCGATGGAATTTAGAACCGTGAGTTGCACGTCCACCATGGAAGCCCCAGCGTTTCATAACGCCCTGGAATCCCTTACCTTTTGAAGTTGCTGTAACATCGAGATAAGATGTTGATTCAAACAACTCAAGACCAATCTGATCGCCTACTTTAACTTCCTGTTCGAATTCTCTGAATTCTTTCAAATGACGTTTTGGCGATACATTTTCTGGAAACTGACCTTTGTATGCTTTGTTGATTTTTGAGTCTTTTACATCTTCAAGACCAAGAACAACAGCATCGTAGCCATTTGCTTCCTTTGTTTTTGTAGCAACAACTGTATTCGGTTCTACATGGATCACGGTTACTGGTGTCAGTTCGCCGTTGCTGTCGAATACCTGTGTCATTCCTACTTTTTTTGCAATCAGACCTTTCATTCTGATATTTCTCCTATAGAAGAAAGTTAACTTTCTTCTCTGTCGGCCGCCATCCCTGATCCAAGGGACCGTTACCGTTTTTCAATAAGACTTAACTGCGACGCAGCCTAGCTCTTACTGTTTAATTTCTACATCTACACCTGCAGGCAATTCAAGTTTCATCAAAGAATCCATTACATCAGATGTTGGATTCAAGATGTCGATAAGGCGTTTGTGAGTTCTCATTTCAAACTGTTCACGTGACTTTTTGTTTACGTGTGGTGAACGAAGAACTGTTACCTTATTGATTCTTGTTGGAAGTGGGATAGGACCAGAAACTTTTGCTCCTGCCTTCTGCACTGTCTGCACGATTGATTTTGCGCTCTGATCGATAAGTTCAACATCAAAAGCACGAAGTCTAACACGAATTTTTCCGTTAGCCATTTATTCACTCCAATGATTAAGCACAGTGACTAAAAGTCACTGCACTTTTAATCACTAATTTTACTATTCGATGATTTTTGTAACCTGTCCAGAAGCGATTGTGCGACCGCCTTCACGGATAGCGAGTTTAAGACCTTCATCCATAGCGATTGGGTGAATAAGTTCACCGATGATTTTTACGTTATCACCTGGTTTTACCATGTCTGTTCCCGGTTCGAGTTCTACAGTACCTGTAATATCAGTTGTACGGAAGTAGAACTGTGGGCGGTATCCAGAGAAGAATGGTGAGTGACGTCCACCTTCTTCCTTAGAGAGAACGTAAATCTGTGCTTCGAACTTTGTGTGTGGGTGGATTGAGCCTGGAGCTGCAAGAACCTGTCCACGTACAACGTCTTTCTTTTCAATACCACGGAGGAGGATACCTACGTTGTCACCAGCCATACCCTGATCAAGAGTTTTCTGGAACATTTCGATACCTGTTACAGTTGAAGACTGTGTTGGGCGAACACCAACGATTTCTACTGGGTCGTTCATGTTAACAACACCGCGTTCGATACGTCCAGTAACTACTGTACCACGTCCAGAAATTGTGAAGATGTCTTCAATTGGCATAAGGAATGGTTTCTGATCATCGCGAACTGGATCATCGAACCAGCTATCCATTGCCGCAAGGAGTTCTTCGATACATTTTGTATTTTCTGGATTGTCAGATTCGTTCAAAGCTTTGAAAGCAGAACCTTTGATGATTGGTGTATCAGCAGAGAATCCGTATTTCTGGATTGTATCTTTTACGTCTTCTTCTACGAGCATCAACATTTCTTCATCGCCGTCGAGCTGGTCAACTTTGTTGAGGAATACGATAATCTTTGGTACACCTACCTGACGAGCGAGGAGGAGGTGTTCTTTTGTCTGAGCCATAACACCGTCAGTAGCAGCAATTACGAGAATTGCGCCGTCCATCTGAGCAGCACCAGTAATCATGTTTTTTACATAGTCAGCGTGTCCTGGACAGTCGATATGAGCGTAGTGACGTTTGTCTGACTGATACTCAAGGTGACGTGTGTTGATTGTAATACCACGTTCCTTTTCCTCTGGAGCATTGTCGATTTCATCGTACTTCAAAAGCTTATCACCGTATTTTTTTGCACAATAAGTAGTGATAGCTGCAGAAAGTGTTGTCTTACCATGGTCTACGTGACCAATAGTACCAACGTTCATGTGAGGTTTAGTTCTAACGAACTTCTCCTTTGCCATGTTTTTTCTCCTTTGCCGAATTATTTTTCTTTTATCCGGCTTAAAAAAGATGATTTATGTGATGCACTTTAAGCCAGAATGGAACCATTTTCGTACAGAAAACGGCACATTCGCATACACACTATTTTATTTTTATCTGATTTATGAAAAGTTGTTACAAAAACCAATTCTCCATAATTTCGAAGAATCTTTCCGACACCACCTGTCATCATCAGATTAAAATCTAAATAATTAAGTCTGGCGTTCAGAATTACCGACAAACAAAGGATTGTCTGTCTCAGAAACCGCTAGACTTTGTTTCTAGGGCTACCCAGCCTGAAAATTGCAGAGCAATTAACTTTACGGCTTAAGTCAGACTTAATAAAAATTGAAGTCTGTCTGAAAAATTCAAAGAACCCTTAATCTGAATACATTTACTCAGACTGTTTTATATTTATATATTTTTTTGTAAATAATTTCAATACTTAAAAGCAAAATAATTTGATATTTTACATAAAATTAAGTAAAAAACAGAGTTTTATTTCGGGAAAATTCAGATTAAAAAAAAGCAACATGCCATTTTTTTTCGTGGCAGAGATTGCAGGGGCGGCAAAGCCGTTCAGAAGGAATGACAACCCCGAAAAGCTCGGTTTTTGCGCAGCAAAAAGCCACCCAAATAAAAAAAAGCCTGCCAGATTTAACCGACAGGCCTTTATCAAAGAAAAAAAACTACCAGCGATAGTGAGCAAATGCTTTGTTTGCTTCTGCCATCTTGTGTACGTCTTCCTTCTTTTTATATGCAGAACCAGTATTGTTGAATGCATCAAAAAGTTCTGAAGCCAAAGTTTCTGCCATTCCATGACCGCTTCTGCTGCGAGCTGCACCAATAATCCAGCGCATAGCCAAAGCTTCACGACGAGAATCTCTGATTTCCATCGGAACCTGATAAGTTGCACCACCAACACGGCGAGACTTTACTTCTACCAATGGCTTAACGTTTTCAAGAGCCTTTGTGAATACTTCGAGAGGATCCTGATTTGTTTTTGCCTTAAGTTTGTCCATTGCTTCATAGACAATTTTTGTACAAGTCTGTTTTTTTCCGTCCAGCATCATGCGTGAAACAAATTTTGTTACAACAGGGCTGTTGTATTTTGCATCTGGCATAATAGGACGATTTACTGATTTCTTATGTCTTCCCATAGTAATTCTCCTTTAAATATTATGCCTTAGGTCTCTTAGCACCGTACTTAGAACGACCGCGTTTGCGTCCTTCTACACCAAGAGTATCTTTTGTACCACGGATAATGTGATAGCGTACACCTGGAAGATCCTTTACACGACCACCACGGATAAGAACAACTGAGTGTTCCTGCAAGTTATGTCCAATACCTGGAATATATGCAGTAACTTCAATTCCATTTGACAAACGAACACGAGCTACCTTGCGGAGAGCTGAGTTTGGTTTTTTCGGTGTAACAGTCATTACACGAGTGCAAACGCCACGTTTCTGTGGACAAGACTCAAGTGCGGGAGCTTTAGTCTGGTTTGCAAGTGTCTGTCTACCTTTACGAATCAACTGATTAATTGTAGGCATCGCCTAATCTCCTATTTGTATGCCGGTCAGCACCCCGGTCAAAATAAACAAACAAAACTACACTTTAAAAGTATAGGGTATTCAATCTTACCGAATTTTTTAATTGTCGGTCAACTGAATTTTATCAAAAACCAGCAAATTTACTAAAAAAATTCACTGGTTTTTGATTATGATTAGTCTTCTTCAGAAGCACTGTCGTTGATTGGAGGATATGCTACTTCTTTTTCGCGTTCCTGCTCAAGACGACGGCGTTCCAAAACTTCTTCCATCTGAACATCAAGGTCGTTGTCAGAACCGTCAAACAATTTTACGTTTCTGTAATCTTTAATACCGGTTCCAGCAGGAATTCTGTGGCCAATGATTACATTTTCCTTCAAGCCGCGGAGGTGGTCTTCTTCACCCTTGATTGCAGCGTTTGTAAGAACACGTGTTGTTTCCTGGAACGAACATGCAGATACAAAGGAATCTGTTGCAAGAGCAGCCTTTGTAATACCCTGGAACATTGGACGTGCAACTGCCGGCTGACCGCCTTCTGCAATGATACGTCTGTTTTCTTCACGGAAGTGGTATTTATCAACCTGCTGTCCGTAAATGAATTTTGTATCTCCAACAGATACGATTTCTACCTTGCGGAGCATCTGGCGAACAATTACACCAATATGCTTGTCGGCAATTGTTACACCCTGTGCAGAGTATACGCCCTGAATTTCGTTCATAAGGTAATCCATCAGCGCATTTTCACCGAGGATTGCAAGAATATCATGAGCACTTGCCGCACCGTCACAAAGCTGTTCACCTGCAACTACCTGGTCACCATCACGAACCAACAGGCGGCGTGTCATTGGAACAACATGTTCAAACTGTTTTCCGTATTCATCTTCTACGACGATAACACGTTTACCTTTTGTAATTCCCTTGAACTTAACACTTCCGGAAATCTGTGCGAGTACGCAAGGAATTTTCGGTTTTCTTGCTTCGAACAATTCTGATACACGTGGAAGACCACCTGTAATATCGTTTGTTTTTGCAGCGGCAACTGGCATGCTTGCAAGAATTTTACCTGCTTCAACCTGCTGTTTATCTTCTACACGAAGAACAGCGCCTGCCGGCAAGTAATATGAACCAAGTTCGTTTCCAACTTCGTCTGTAATAAGAATACGAGGCTGTTTTACGTCCAGGTGCAAATCACTGATACGGCGTTCTGTTTTTCCTGAATTTACATCGACGATTTCTTCGAGTGTCTGACCGAGAATTACATCGTCAAAGTGAATGTATCCGCTTACTTCAGCAATGATTGGTTCAGAGAATGGGTCGAATGTACCGATAACATCGCCGCTCTTAACGATGTCGCCGTCTTTTACCATAATTGTTGAACCGTTGCTGATTTCAACTTTCTGTTCGTTGCTGGCAAGATAAACTACACCGTCTTTAATGATGATGTGACCGTTTTCTTTTGCAACAATATTTCCAGATTTCTTTTCGACAAGAACTGTTCCCTTAAGAACGCGTGCTCCATTTTCAACAATAACCTTATCTCCTGACTCAACATTGAGAGTGTCGATAAGACGGGTTGCCATCATGCTTCCCTTACGAGTAAACAGCCAGTGTCCGTCATCTGTAACAACGTGAGTTCCGGCAATTGTTCCGATAAGAACGTCGTAAGGAAGAACGATTTTGTTATCTTCTGTTTCCTTAGATGCTGTACCACCGACGTGGAATGTACGCATTGTAAGCTGTGTACCTGGCTGACCGATTGACTGGGCAGCGATAACACCGACAGCTTCACCGATTTCAACAAGCTTGTTACGGGCAAGGTTTTTGCCATAACATTTTACACATACACCATGTTCAGCTTCGCAAGTAAGAACTGTTCTGAGTTTTACTTTTTCAACACCGGCATCTTCGATTTTCTTTGCAAGTTCATCTGTAATATATTCATTTGATTCGCAAAGAACTTCTCCAGTTACAGGGTGAATTACGCGCTCAATAGAGAAGTGGCCTGCAATTCTCTTTGAAAGCGGAGTAAGAATTTCGTCACCATTTTTGATTGCAGAATATTCAATACCGTTGATTGTTCCACAGTCTTCAAGATTAACAACAACATCCTGAGCAACATCAACAAGACGACGAGTCATGTAACCGGCATCGGCTGTCTTAAGCGCAGTATCTGTAAGACCTTTGCGGGCACCGTTTGAAGAAATAAAGTACTCGATAACCGAAAGACCTTCGCGGAAGTTTGATTTTACAGGCAATTCGATGATGTCGCCGTTAGGTTTAGCCATCAAACCACGCATTGCAGCTAACTGAGAAATCTGTTTTTTAGAACCGCGGGCACCGGAATCAGCCATCATATAGATTGTGTTGAATCCGTTCTTGTCTTTCTGAAGCTTGTCGTACATGATTTCTGTCAATTTTTCGTTTGTACGAGCCCAAATATCAGTTACTTTGTTGTAGCGTTCATCTGCTGTAATTACACCGCGAGAATACTGGCCAACAATTTCTTCAACCTGTTTGTTTGCTTCGTCAACCATCGGTTTCTTTTCTTCTGGAATAAGAATATCTTCCATAGAAAGAGTTGCACCGAAGAATGTTGCGTTGTGATAACCACAAGCCTTTACAGCATCGAGCATCTGAATTGTAAGCCATGCGCCCTTTGTGTGATAAACTTTTTCAATCATCTTGCGAAGATCTTTGTCGCCCATGCGCTGGTTTACAAATCCTACACCGTCAGGCATTTCTGCGTTAAAGCGGATGCGTCCTGCTGTAGTTGCGATTAAATCACCCTGTTTAAAGTCGCCGTTAAATGAATCTATCGGTGCTGGAACCTTAATTTCGGCATTCCATTCGATATATCCGTCTTCAGCAGCCATTATAACTTCATCATCATTTGAGAAGCGTTTTCCTGTTCCCTTTGCATTTGGTTTTACTGAAGTCATATAGTAAATACCAAGAACCATGTCCTGCGATGGATAAACGATTGTGTTTCCGTTTGCAGGGTCAAGAAGGTTGCGTGCAGAAAGCATCAAAGTCCAGCATTCCATCTGTGCAGCCTGTGTAAGAGGAACGTGAATAGCCATCTGGTCACCATCGAAGTCGGCGTTGAAAGCCTTACATGCGAGAGGGTGGAGTTTAAGTGCTTTTCCTTCAACAAGAACAGGTTCAAATGCCTGAATACCAAGACGGTGCAATGTAGGAGCACGGTTAAGCATTACAGGATGTTCGCGTACTACTTCATCAAGAATTGCATATACTTCAGGAGCTTCCTGCTCAACAAGAGTTTTTGCTTTTTTGATGTTGAGAACAATGTCTTTATCAACGAGTTTCTTCATTATAAATGGCTTGAACAATTCAAGAGCCATTTTTGTAGGAAGACCGCACTGCCAGAGCTTAAGTTCCGGACCAACAACGATTACCGAACGGCCAGAGTAGTCTACGCGCTTACCAAGAAGGTTCTGGCGGAAACGTCCCTGCTTACCTTTAAGCATATCGCTGATTGATTTGAGAGGTCTGTTTGAAGCGCCTTTTACAACGCGCTTGCGTTTTGAATTGTCAAACAATGCATCAACTGCTTCCTGAAGCATGCGTTTTTCGTTACGGATAATAATATCCGGAGCCGAAAGCTGCATAAGTCTTTTAAGACGGTTATTGCGGTTGATTACACGGCGATAAAGGTCATTCAAGTCTGATGTCGCAAAACGTCCACCATCAAGCTGAACCATAGGACGAAGATCAGGCGGAATTACAGGAATAACGTCCAAAATCATCCATGAAGCTTTGTTGCCTGAAGAGCGGAAATCTTCAACAATCTGAATGCGTTTGAGAAGACGTTTGTCTGTTTTTGTTCCCTTTTCGCGCATTTTTTCGCGGAGCTCAGCAGCAAGTTCATCAAGGTTAAGGTTTTCGAGCATTGTTTTAATTGCTTCTGCGCCCATACCTGCTGTGAATTCCTGTCCATAGCGTTCAACATCTTCATTGTATTCATCTTCCGAAAGAAGCTGACCTTTTTTGAGTTCTGTGTCGCCCGGATCAATTACGATATATTTTTCGTAATAAAGAACTGAACGAAGCTGGGCAACCTGCATATTGAGCAAAAGACCCATGCGGCTCGGAACAGAGCGGTAATACCAAATGTGGCTTACAGGAGCTGCAAGTTCAATATGACCAGTGCGTTCACGGCGAACCTTAAAGTGAGTAACTTCAACTCCACAACGGTCGCAGATTACGCCCTTATAGCGAATTGACTTGAATTTTCCACAGTAACATTCCCATTCTTTTGTAGTTCCGAAAATGCGTTCACAGAAAAGACCGTCTTTCTCTGGTCTGAGAGTACGATAATTGATTGTTTCCGGTTTTTTTACTTCACCGTAAGACCAACTGCGGATATCGTCCGGGCTGGCGAGTTTTATTTTAATTGAATCAAAATCCTGAATATCACGCATCTTCATTCTCCTTTTCGAAACCAGAACTTGCTTTGTCAATCAGCTCCTGGTCGCGTTCGGTAAGGGCAATTCTCTTTCCCTTTGCGTCATAAATTTTAAAGTCCAAAGCAAGACCACGAAGTTCCTGTACCATTACGTTAAATGATTCTGGAACACCAGCTGCTGCCGTCGGGTCACCTTTTACGATTGATTCGTAAACTTTTGAACGTCCATTCATATCGTCAGACTTAATTGTCATCATTTCCTGCAATGTGTTTGCAGCACCATAAGCTTCGAGTGCCCAAACTTCCATTTCTCCAAGACGCTGACCACCAAACTGAGCTTTACCGCCAAGTGGCTGCTGAGTAACAAGAGAATAAGGTCCTGTTGAACGAGCGTGCATTTTATCGTCAACAAGGTGATGCAGTTTAAGGAAGTAGATTACACCAACAAAAATCGGATTTACAAATGGTTCACCAGTACGTCCATCGCGAACAATCTGTTTACAATCCGGACTAAGTCCTGCTTCGACAAGTTTTTCAGCAATCTGTTCCTGAGAAGGAGTCTGGAAAGCTGGAGATTCAAAATACTGATTGAGGTAACGGCCTACAATTCCGAGTTCAGATTCCATAATCTGACCAATGTTCATGCGGGAAGGTACACCAAGCGGGTTAAGACAAACATCGAGCGGAGTTCCGTCTGCCAGGTACGGCATGTCTTCTTCTGGAAGAATACGTGCAACGACACCTTTGTTTCCGTGACGTCCGGCCATTTTGTCGCCTTCACGAAGTTTACGTTTATTTGCAATAAGAACTTTTACAACTTCATCAACGCCAGGGTTCAAATCATCGCCTTCAGTTCTCTTCATACGCTGAACATCGATAATTACGCCTTCAATTCCATGTGGAACGCGCAATGAAGAATCGCGAACTTCTTTTGCCTTTTCACCGAAGATTGAGTTCAAAAGCTTGAATTCCGGAGTTGTCTCAGTTTCGCTCTTCGGAGTAACTTTTCCAACAAGAATATCTCCTGAACGAACTTTTGCACCAATGCGAATAATACCTTCTGCATCCAAATTGTTAAGCATTTTTTCAGATGTATTTGGAACATCGCGGGTAATTTTTTCCGGACCAAGTTTAGTTTCGCGGATTTCTGTCTGGAATTCCTTGATATGAATAGAAGTATACATATCTTCTTTTACTACGCGGCGACTGATAAGTACGGCGTCTTCGTAGTTGTAACCATTCCAAGGAACGAATCCAACAAGAAGGTTGCGGCCGAGAGAAAGTTCTCCGTTGAAAGTTGCCGGACCGTCAGCAAGAACATCGCCTTTTTTAACTTTTTCGCCAACTTCAACAGTAGGACGCTGATGGTTACAAGTATCGTTGTTAGTTCTCTGATATTTGAGAAGCGGATATTCATCAATTTTATCAGAACCGTCAACCTTAACTTTAATAAGGTCGCTTTCTACCCAGACAACTTCGCCATCGTGTTTTGCCTTAATAAGAACACCAGAATCGTAAGCCGCTTTTGCTTCCATACCAGTTCCAACAAATGGTGGTTCCGGGAACAAAAGTGGAACGCCCTGACGCTGCATGTTACAACCCATCAAAGCACGGTTAGCGTCATCGTGTTCAAGGAATGGAACGAGAGATGCAGAAACCGAAATAACCTGACGTGGAGAAACGTCCATGTACTGAATGTCTTTTACATTGCGTGTTGTATAATCGCCAACGTGACGACAAGAAACCATTTCTGTCGGGAAAGAACCGTCAGACTTCATGCCTTCAGCAACCTGACCGATGTAGTATCTGTCTTCGTCCATTGCCGAAAGATATTCAACTGTGTCAGTTGCTTTTCCGTCAACAACTTTGCGGTATGGAGTTTCAAGGAATCCGTATTCGTTTACACGGGTAAAGATAGCAAGAGAAACAATCAAACCGATGTTTGGACCTTCAGGAGTTTCAATCGGGCACATGCGTCCATAGTGAGTGTAATGTACATCGCGAACTTCAAATCCAGCACGATCACGAGAAAGACCGCCAGGACCAAGAGCGTTAAGACGACGTTTGTGAGTAAGCTCAGAAAGAGGGTTGATCTGATCCATGAACTGAGACAACTGAGAAGAACCGAAGAATTCTTTGATTGCAGCCACAATCGGTTTAATCGAAATCAAATCCTGAGGCTTCATTGTTTCGGTTTCTTTTAAGCTCATGCGTTCTTTTGCAATTCTCTCCATGCGGGCAAATGCTGTTTTGAGAGAATTTGTCATAAGTTCACCTACAGAACGAATACGACGGTTGCCAAGATGGTCAATATCATCGAGAACTTCGTTTCCAATGTAAACTTTTACAAGATGCTTCATCGTATTGATGATGTCGCTCTTTACAAGAGTATGAGTTTCAACAGGTTCTGAATAAATGTCGAATTTTTTATTCAACTTATAGCGGCCAACGCGTCCAAGGTCATAATGACGAATATTGAAGAACATGCCTTCAAGTTCGTTTTTTGCAGCTTCGGCAGCCATTGGTTCGCCTGGTTTTAAAATAGAGAATACAGCAGTAAGAGCATCTTCAAGAGTTGGTTCTTCGTCAGAAGCGCCTTCTTTTGTGTACTTCATATCTTCGCGTTCAAAACAGTTGATGATCATTCTGCTGTCAAGCGAAGGATTGTGCTCGTCTTTGTTGCCTTTCTTTTTGCGTGCATCAAAAAGGATGATTGTGATTTCTTTTACATCCTGAGAAATGAGGTCGTCAACTTCGTGCATGTGGAGAGTTGAACCTGCGCGAAGAAGAACTTTTTCTTCTCCATCTTCATTTTTAATTTTTACGGCACGTGCGAGAACTTTGTCTACGAGCTCTTCTTTTTTTGCAGCGTCAACGGCTACAGTTTCTGTTTCGTAGAACTGGTCAATGATTTCTTCGCGAGTTGAAAAACCAAGCGCGCGGAGGAAAATTGTTCCAAGAATTTTCTTTTTGCGGTCAATTTTTGCATAAATCAAATCTTTTTTCTGGTCAATTTCAAATTCCAGCCAAGAACCACGGTAAGGAATAATGCGAGATGAATAAACGCCTTTTTCGTGATTAAAAATTACACCTGGCGAACGGTGAATCTGAGAAACTACAACGCGTTCAGCACCGTTTACGATAAAAGTACCGCGGTCTGTCATGAGCGGAATATCGCCCATATATATATCTTTCTGAAGAATTGCACCTGTATCCTTAAAATTAAGGTTGATTCTTGCTTTTAAAGGAACAGAATAAGTCAATCCTTTCTGTTTACACTGAAGTTCTGTAAACTTAATATTTTCTTCTTCGAGTTTGTAAAATTCATATTCCAGCGACATATTGCCGTCTGGACTTTCGATTGGGAAAGTTGAATCAAATACTTCCTGAAGACCTTTGTTTTCAAGAGGTTCATTGTTGTCCAGCTTTTCTTTCTGCAGGAAACTTTCGTAAGATGAAAGCTGAATGTCGATGAGGTTCGGAATTTCCATAAAATTCTGGATATTTTTTCCGAAGTACTGACGATTGATGGTTCTGCTTTTGGCGAACATCTAGTTCTCCTATGAGGGACTTTACTTATTAAAATTGCTACATATCAAAAAATCCGTATGACATACAGAAATTAAAGATACAGCACAAAATTAAAAAGCTATATGCCGGTTTTACGGCAAAAACATCATCTGGCGATGATGCTAATATCATTTTTTTGGACTTTCTAAAATCCACTTTAGACACTAAAAGCTTACATTTAGAAGCCAATATTTTATTAACCCTAAACGTAAGCATTTAATGTGAATGTCGTTTATGCGACTTTTTTTAAGTAATCCGGTCTAACCGAAATTGACTTATTTTTTAGAAGCTTTACCACCAGCTTCTTCCATTTTCTTGATGAGTTCATCAGCTTCAGCCTTAGAAACACCTTCTTTAAGTGTTTTTGGTGCGCCTTCAACCAAAGTTTTAGCTTCACCAAGACCGAGTCCGAGAGCTTCTTTAACTGCTTTGATAACTGCAATCTTTTTAGCTGCATCGAAGCCTTCGAGAGTTACAGTGAATTCTGTCTGTTCTTCTTCTGCTGCTGCTCCACCAGCTGCTGGACCTGCTGCTACTGCAACTGCTGCTGTAACACCAAATTTTTCTTCCATTGCTTTTACGAGTTCTGAAGCTTCGAGAACTGTCATGTTTGCGATTGCGTCGAGGATCTGATCCTGTGTAATTGCTGCCATATTATCTTCTCCTAAATAGGCATGTTAAATCATTTTGATTTAACTCAAGTTTAATTGCGGGCGGAACAAACTGAACCGTTATTCCGCAATTTTATATTTTTGCAGGGACAGTCGACAGCTATGAAGCCTGACCCTGCTTCACAAGAATTGCAAAGTGATTACTCAGCTTTTGCTTCTTCTGCTGGAGCTGCTGCTCCACCTTCCTGTGATTTTTTATCAACATAAGCCTGCAAAGTAGCAGCGAGTTTCTGAACTGGGCCATTGATTGCAGACATGAGCATTGCGATAAGCTGTTTCTTTCCAGGAACCTTAGAATAAGCTTCCATTTTAGCCTGATCGTAAATTTCATTGCCGATATATCCGCCCTTGATTACAAGAGCAGGAGCGTCTTTTGCAAAGTCATAAAGAACTTTTGCAGCTTCGTTACTGTCTTCTTTTGCCATTACAACGGCTGTTGGACCTGTAAGGTAGTCAGAAACGTTGTCGATTTTCATTTCTTCAAAAGCAACGCGAGCGAAGTTATTCTTTACAACCTTCATTGGAGCTTCGTGTTCACGAAGTTTGTCACGAAGTGCCGAAATCTGTTCTACTGTAAGACCACGATATTCTGTAAAGATGAAGTCATTATAATCAGCAAAAACTTTTTTTGTTTCTTCGATAGCTGCTGTTTTAGCAGGCTGGAGTTTTTTAGCAAGAATAGCCATAGATTATGCCTCCTCCTTAACATCTACCCAAACACCAGGACCCATTGAAGAGCTTACTGATACTGAGCGTACAAAGTCAGCCTTTGCATCAGCCGGCTTTTTGCGGTCAAGTTCTGAAAGAAGAGTTGTTACGTTTTCTGCAACCTTATCTGCATCCATAGAAACTTTACCTACAGCGATGTGGATTACACCTTCTTTGTCTGCACGGAATTCTGTACGACCTTTTTTAAGTTCGCTGATTGCATGAACGAGGTCATTTGTAACAGTTCCTGTTTTTGGGTTAGGCATAAGACCTTTGCGTCCGAGAACCATACCAAGACGACCAACATCTTTCATCATATCTGGTGTAGCAACTGCAACATCAAAATCAAGCCAGCCGCCCTTTACTTTGTCGATGTATTCAGCAGCACCTGCGTAAGTTGCACCTGCATCAAGAGCTTCTTTTGCGCGTTCTTCTGGACAGAATACAAGAACTTTCTTTTCTGCAGTGAACTGGTTTGGGAAAACCAATGTATCACGTACAGTCTGGCTTTTTCCAAGACGAAGAGCCACATGAAGTTCAACAGTTTCATCGAATTTTACAAAGTGAATGTCTTTTACAACTTTGCAAGCTTCAGCAACTGCGTAGTGTTTCTGTGGATCATACTTTTTAAGAGCTTCAGAATATTTCTTTCCGTGTTTCATTATTCAGCCTCCACTTCAACACCCATACTGCGTGCAGTACCGGCAATAATTTTTTTTGCAGCTTCAATGTCGTTTGCATTGATGTCTGGCATTTTCTGTGTTGCAATTTCAGTAAGCTGAGCCTGTGTAAGTTTGCCTACTTTGTCGCGAAGCGGGTTTCCTGAACCTTTTGGAAGACCAAGCGCTTTCTTGATAAGAACAGCAGCTGGTGGAGTTTTCAAGATAAATGTGAATGATCTATCCTGATAAACTGTAATGATTACAGGGATGATAAGTCCCTTTTCCATTGACTTTGTTCTGTCATTGAACTGCTGAACGAACACAGGTGCAGAAACACCGTGAGGTCCGAGTGCAGGTCCAATTGGTGGGGCCGGAGTAGCCGATCCTGCTGGACACTGTAATTTAATGACAGCTGTAACCTTTTTTGTAGCCATTTTATAGCTCCCTTAATTGGTGTCGGACTTGGACTCAAAAAAGAGCCCAGTCACTAGCGAAATACCTCTGTCCAACGGACTTGTATTTCTTCCAAATATAGGAAAAGCCCTATTAAAAAACAGGGCTGATTCTATGCGATTTTAGATAAGTTTTTCAACTTGAAGAAGGTCAACTTCAACCGGTGTCGCGCGTCCAAAAATCTGAACCATAACACGAAGTTTGCCTTTTGTAGGGTCGATTTCCTCAACCGAACCACTGAATGTTGCAAATGGTCCTTCGGTAATTTTTACCTGATCGCCGATTGCATAATTCTGCTTAATCTTAACGTTTTTCTCGCCTTTAATTTCGCCGGCTTTAAGAAGAAGAGATTTTGCTTCTTCGGCAGAAATAGGACGCGGTCTTTCAGAAGGATTAGTTCCTACAAAACCTGTAACTCCCTGAATATGACGGATTTTTCCACAAAGGTCTTTCCAGCCAAAATCAGGCAAGTCCATTTCCAGCATAATATATCCTGGAAGAATCATATTTTTTCTGCTGCGTCTTTTTCCGTCTTTAATTTCTACAACTTCTTCTTCTGGGACTTTTACATCTGTAATGATATTTGAATCAAGTTCTCCAGCTTCAAGCATCTGATTAACAGTTCGAAGAATTTTCTTTTCGTAACCAGTATAAGTATGAACTATGTACCAATTTTTAGACATAAATCAAAACCCTCTTTTATGCAGCAGGGAAAAGGAGGCCCATTCCAGCAGAGAACAGAAGATCAAATGCGCCAAGGATTACGGCAATGACAATTGAAGAAATAACAACAACTTTTACAGATGAAATTACATCATCTTTTGTTGGCCAAACAACCTTTTTAAGTTCAGCACCACATTCTTTGATAAAATCAACTGCTTTTGCCATAATTTTCCTCTATAAAAACTAATTTTAATAACAGGCCGGGCAAGACTCGAACTCGCGACACTCGGTTTTGGAGACCGATGCTCTACCAACTGAACTACCGACCTAAATATATCAAGCCGTCTTAAAAAAAAGACAGCCTTATATAAAATTTAAAAGCTTATTTTGCTTTTGTTTCTTTGTGCAATACTTCTTTGCGACAGAAAGGACAATACTTATTCTTTTCAAGTTTGCCAGTAATATTTTTGCGATTCTTAGTTGTTGTGTAGTTCTTGCGTTTGCAGTCTGTACACTGAAGGGCAATAATATCAATTGATGTCTTTTTCTTGCTACCCATTTTTATATTCTCCTAAAAAGATTTTCAAAAATGCTTATTAAGCGTTAGCTTCTAGCTCTCGAGCGGAATCGGACCGCTGACCTCATCGTTACCAACGATGTGCTCTGCCTACTGAGCTACAAGAGCAGGTCAACAATGACGTGTTATAGAAGTGTATAGAACATACAATTTTTCGTCAAGAGCAAAATAATTCATTTCTAAAAAATATAGTATTTTCTTGAATTTTATGCTAGTTTTTTAACGTAATATTTTTCTTTTTTAGGGGAAGCCCAATGGACATGCACAAACTGGTTGATAAAATTCTCGAATCGTACGAAGAAGTCGGAGGAATAAACGGCGAAGGAATAAACAGTTTTCCAAACAGAGAAAATGTCGTTTCTGTAATAAACGAATTACAATGCCTCGTCTTTCCGGGCTACAGGACAGCAGAAGATATTGACCGGCACAACTTGCGCTACGTAACCGGCGAACGCGTCAATAAAATCGTAAACATGCTTACAAAAGAAATTCAAAAAGCGCTGGTTTATGAAAGAACAGTCCGCAACGAAAGCATTTCCGAAGAAGACCTCGAAAAATCCGGATATTACGAAAAAGCGGAAAAAACAGCTCTCGGCTTAATCGAAGCACTGCCAGAAATCCGCCGCCTTATCCATCTTGATGTAATTGCGCTTTTTGAAGGCGATCCGGCGGCAAAAAGCGATGAAGAGGTAATAGTTTCGTATCCAGGACTGGAAGCAATTGTTGTCTACAGGCTCGCCCACTACATTCACAAATGCGGAGTTCCTGTAATTCCAAGAATTATGAGCGAATACATCCACGGAAAGACAGGAATTGACATTCACCCTGGAGCAGAAATCGGCGAAAGTTTTTTTATTGACCACGGAACGGGAATTGTAATCGGCGAAACAACCATTATTGGAAAAAATGTAAAAATCTACCAAGGCGTAACACTCGGCGCCCTCAGCGTAAAGAAAAATTATCAGGACAAAAAACGGCACCCGACAATTGAAGACAATGTGACAATTTACGCGAATGCGACAATTCTCGGCGGAGAAACAGTAATCGGAAAAGGCGCTGTAATCGGCGGAAATACATGGATTATAAAATCCGTGCCGGCTGGAACCATAGTAAATCAGTAAAATTTAATTTGTTGCGGTAATTCTAAAAAAGCTTAATTACCGCAACAAAAAAAACATTTAAACAAAAAAAACATGGTTCGCTAAAGACAACGTTTTCAGCGAACCATGCCGTCCAGCAAGCTGGACATCGGAGAGAGTTTATCAGCTTTTTTACAAGCTGAGATTAATATAATCCGTAGCAGAAAATATGTCTAGTGCTTTTATAAAAAAAATTGTCAATTTTAATAAAATTTTGATATTTTTAAGCACAAATTCGGTAGAATAAAAACATGGCAAAGAAAAAATCGATCACAGTCTATAAATGCTCGGAATGCGGCTACACACAGCCGACATGGCTTGGCCGCTGCCCGGAATGCGGTTCATGGAATACTCTTGAAGAATGTATTTCCGACCCAAACTCAACAGCGGCAGCTTTTGGACAGAGCGCAACAGAAAAAATCAAGCCGGTTCCTCTGGCAAATGTAACGGCGCAGGAAAACGCGCGTGTTTCGACAGAAATTGAAGAATTTGACCGCGTCTTAGGCGGCGGAGCAATGAAACGCAGCGCAATTTTAATTGGCGGAGAACCGGGAATCGGAAAATCCACGCTTATGATTCAGACAGCGGCGGCAATTGCAAAAAAATACGGCGAAGTACTTTATGTTTCTGGAGAAGAAAGCGCAGGCCAGCTAAAAGGCCGTGCAGACAGATTGAATCTGGACACAAAAGGAATTGAAATTTTATGCACAATGAGGCTCGAAGATATAAAAGATGCTCTTTCTGCCCTAAATCCGCTTTTTGTGGTAATAGATTCGATTCAGACGGTTTATTCGGTTGAAGCCGGAATTGTTCCTGGAACAATAAACCAACTTAAATTCTGCGCGAATGAGCTTACAGACTGGGTAAAAAGCCGCGACAGCGTTTTGATAATGTCGGCCCATGTTACAAAAGAGGGAAATATCGCCGGTCCAAAAAGCCTTGAGCACATGGTTGATACAGTGATTTCGTTTGAAAGAAATGACGATGAGGTAAGATTTTTGAGGGCGCAGAAAAACCGTTTTGGTTCTGTTGACGAGCTTGGAATTTTTGCAATGACAGACAAAGGTCTTGAAGGCGTTGGAGATCCAAGCACAATGTTCATTACAAAGCGCTCCGGAAAAATGCCGGCAGGAATTGCAAACACTGCGGTTTTTGAAGGAAGCAGGGCTTTCATCGTAGAAATTCAGGCATTGACAGTTCCGGCAAAATCTTCGATAAGCAGGGTTTATTCTGACAAGATTGATTCTGCGCGCGTTGCCCGGGTTGCGGCAGTATTGGAAAAACGCACCGGAATACGATTCAGCGACCAGGATTTATACATAAATGTTGCAGGCGGAGTGCGCCTTACAGAAAGCTCGATTGACGCGGCTTTGGCAGCAAGCCTTTATTCCGCAAGGACAGACCTTTCGATTCCGGAAAACACAGTGATTACCGGAGAACTCTCTCTTGCAGGAGAAATAAGGCCTGTCGCAAGGCTGAAGCAACGGATTAAAACAGCCGGAGACTTGGGCTTTACGAGCGTGCTTGCCCCGGAAAAAGACAATGGAAGCACAAAAATAGAAAGCATTAAAGAAATGATAAAGATTTTGTTTGCAAAGTAAGGCGAAAAACTAAAACTTAGCCCGGGGTGGAGTGGCGCGCAAAGCGCGTTGCGAAGCGAAGCGGCGCAATGCAACCACGCAACACCGATTTTGTTTTTGAATGGAACGCTGACAAAAAAAATGTTTTTGCGTCGGAAAGATGCGCTCCTGTTTATTTTTTAAAAAATCCTTTTACAAATTCTGCAATTACAACGGCAAAATTTGCGCCTGCGGCAAAAGTTCCGATTGAAGAACCGAGCGACGACAAAAAGAAAACAAGGAGGACGCGGAGAATCCGGTTTTTGTAAAAACCTTTTAAGGTCAAATCGTCCTGAAGAGTTTCCATGTCGCTTACTTTTGGCTTGCAAAATGTTGCCTGAACCAGCCCTGTAAAAAGGCCGACGCCAACAAGAGGACAAAGACTTGTAAACGGCGCTCCGACAATGGCTGTCAGAACAGCAAGCGGATGTCCAAATGCGAGAATTGTTCCAAGTCCGGCAAGCGCTGAATTCCATACAACCCACGCTCCAAGAAGCTGCGCGCCTTTTGTAATTCCGCCGTAAATAAAGCCTGCGGCAATCAGGGCAACGATGAGAGCGGCAATTGTCCAGCCTGCAATTTTTGAACCGACTTTTTTTGGAGGAACTTCTGATATGTCGGAAACGTCGGATGAGATTTTTCCGGCGGCAAGTTCTTTTAGATAAGCCTCAACGCCTGGAAGATGTCCTGCGCCCAAAACCGCGAGAGTTTTTTTGCCCTTGCAATCCCAAATTTTGCTTGCAAGATAGCGGTCTCGTTCATCGATTAAAACTTTTTTTACAACCGGCATATAGTCTGCCAGTTCTTTCATCATGCTGTCCATTTCGGAAGAATTTTTTAAATTTTCAATCTGTTCTCCGCTTACTTCCTCTTTGTCAAAGGCACTTGCAAGGAGGGCGGAAATCAACTTGCATTTTCCCCAGAATGAGTTTACTGCCCAGGCGCGGCGCAATGTTACTTGAATCGGGCGGTCTACCATTGCAACAGGAATGTCGCGCTCTTTTGCGCAATTATCCGCCGCACGCATCTCGTCTCCGGGTTTTACACCGACATTGCTGCCCATTCTTCTTTGAAAACCGGAAAGGACGAGGTTTGCAAGCAGCAAAAATCCTTGATTCGCCTTTAAGACCTTTACAATGTCAAGATTTTTCCAGTCTTCCGGGTTGTTTAGAGATTTGTAGCGGCCTTCGTCAAGTTCAATCGCAACACAGTCCGGCGATTTTTCTTCGACCGCTTTTTTTACTTCGTTGCAGCTTTCCTGACTGATATGCGCTGTTCCTATAAGAATGATTTCTCTGTCGTCAAATTTCAACACTTTTTCTGTCTGACTCATTTTTAAATTCTCCACTCGGGGATTTTTTAGGATTTTTTTATTTTATTCCGCTCGCCCACTGAGCCAGCCTGTATTCAAAAAACATCGGGCTCTGCATTGCGGTAACTTCATTATAATATTTTTGAGCCAGACTGTCTTTGCCCGTAAGTTCATAATAAAGCGCAAGATAGAATAAATATCTGCCTTTTTTTGTGCGGTTTGTTTCTTTAGAGATATTAAGGGCAACGTCCGAGTCTCCGCCACGGTCGTGATACATTCTCACGATTTTGTAGTCAAGGCTCTGTCTGTTCGTGAGTTTTTTCATCAGCGATTCGGTAAAAGTCCGAAGCTCTAGGTTTTTCTTTTGCTTAAAAAGACAGGCTGTTATCATCAATTTGTAAGAAATGCTGTCCGGATTTTTTTTAAGGGCCTGTTCAAATGCTTTTTGAGATTCCTCCCAGCTTCCAGCTCCCCATGCAAGAATTCCAAGACTTTCGTAAGCGTAATAGTACTGCGGATTTTTTTCGACAGTCAAACGGTAGTAAGAAAGAGCCTCTTCGCGACGCCCCTGCTCATCGTAAAGACCGGCAAGGTACGCATAACCCAGAAAATATTCCGGCTCAAGCGCGATCGCCTGCTTCCATGCAGACTCTGCGCCAGAATAATCTCCTGTCATGCGGCTCCATGTTCCTAAATCAAACCAGTAATCAGTGTTTGAAGGGTCGATTTTTATTGCGGTTTTTATGTATTCAATCGCTTTTTTATACTGAGTGTTTTCCGCTTCGTATTTTCCGAGATATGAATTTACCTGCGGATTATTAGGATTTAGCTTGTAAAGTCTGTTGAAAGCGTCTTTTGCGTCATCGTCTTTTTCCATATAATAGCACATTTTTCCGTAACCAAGCAGGGCTTCTTCGTTGGTTCTGTCGCCAAAAAGCGCTTTTTTATAATAATCCCGGGCGTTGCGCCAATTTTTTTTGAGCGACTGCTCGTCCGCAAGCTCGATATTCGCCTCGGCATTGTACGGTTCAATTGCGAGAATCTGTTTTATGAACTTTGCCTTGTTTACCTTGTCGCCTTTTTGTTTTGCCGCCATAAAATTCAAATTCAGAACTTCGATATTTTTTGGTTCTTTTTCAAAAAGCGATGAAGCGATTTTTTCCGCCTGCTCAGTTTTTCCGGAAGAAAGCAAAAGACTCCCTTTTAAGCACAAAAGTTCCGTGTCGTTCTTTAAATTTTCAGGAATCGACTCAAAAAGGCTCAAAGCCTGCTCAATTGTTCCATTCTGCAAGACTGAACTCAATTTTTGCACAAATTGAATTTCCTGCGACGAATTTGCCGGCTGAGAATTCTGGGCAAAGGCTACAGGAATACTCACCGCTGCCAGAAAAAACACCGCGCAAAAAATAATTACCGTTCTTTTTTGAAATAATTTTTTCATTTTTCCTCTCATTGAAAATTTTGCTCTCATCAGATAGACTGAAAAGCAAATGTTTAGACATCCATTTAGAAAAGCTTTCGGTTTAACCTTCCTTTACGGTTTTATTATTATCGGAATTTTTATTCTCCAATTTAGAAGCGAATCAGTTATTTTAAAAAATGCAGGCCTTTTAAGAATATCGGTTTCTCAAACGCAGGATGCCGACGGCAACATGTCGCTCAAAAACACAGTCGGCGTTTCTTTTAAGGGAATTTCGTTTACGGCGGACGACGTTCATCCAGCTGTTCTCCTCAATTCAAAAACTCAAAATCAAACTCCGCTCACCCTGCTTTCCTGGGAACAGCCTTCTCCGCAAAGTTTTAAATTCAACTTTACAGAAAACACAGCGCTCACTTTTACGGTAAGCGACACAAGTCCGCGCGCAAGTCTTTCAATCGCCGCCCAGCTACCAGACAGCGACTCATCGCTTTCTCTCTATTATAATCCGGTTTCGGGCTATTCGGTTACAGAACAGAGCCGCTCAAAACAACTTTTTAGTTCAAAAAACATTTCTTACACAATGTCTGCAAACCAGATTAAAGACACCCAGATTATCCTTACAAAAAATGCAAATGTTGCAATGTACACCCGGCTTGACCCGACAAAGGCATTCACTTTTGCTTCCATTCCTACGGATTCTCAGACAGCAACAGCCGCAGCCTACGAAACAACAGTCAGCGATTTTAGAAACACGCTTGTTTCCCAGGCAAATTCGGCTTTTTCAGATTCTTCTACGATTTCGGAAACAGTTGTCGCCGCTTTTGTAGCAGAAATGGCTTCTCAATCGCGCTATCAGGAAGCAATCAAAGCTGTTCCAGATTCGTTCAAAAACGGAGCAAGAAGAACGTATTTTACTTCTCCATACTTTAATACTCTCGTAGCAATGAATCCGAGCCTTGTAATGGCAAATGAAAATTTTGCGTCAATGATTCAAAACGCCATCGAACACAATTCCATCGACGTTTTCTCTGCCGACAACATTGCAGACTACATGCTCAGAAACGAAAAACTCGAAAATGTAAAGCTCCTTGCCGCCCTTCCGGCAACAATTCAGGATTTCCAGCCAACTCTCGTTCAGGCAACCTCAATTCTTCAAGTTTATCTCTCGCTCAAAAAAGCAGACAGTCCGCTTGCAGAAGCATTCCAGCCGGTTACAGAAAAGTGCTTAAATTCAATCACACAGGCATGCACGCTTTCAGTTTCTGACGACACACTCACCCTGCACGACAGAGATTTTGCAGCCGGATTTGTCCAGACTGTCGAAACCGGAACCGTCCTGATTAACTACGGAAAACTCTTTGCAGTTCCAGAATATTGCGCAGGCGGCTACATGCTCATAAACACGGCTTTTGCCCAGAACAAAGCGGCAGACCTCCGCACACTTGCAGAACTTTACCCGATTTTAATAAAAAACAACGCAAATTATCCACATTCGCTCGTAATGGACAAAAATTCAAACGAAACAGTCTGGGCCTGGACTTGCGCCTCAAACATCACTTACGAAGAAAACGAAAATTCTTCCGAAGCTTTAATCACAGTTTCATTCAAGCAAGGCGATTCTCATTACATAATCATAAACGGAATAAAACCTTTCGTCGGAATCGAAATTTACGGACTTTCATTCCACACAGACCCCCGTTTCGAAACTTACAATTCGTCGGGCTACATTTACAACGAAAAAACGCACACTCTGTTCTTAAAGTCGCGGCACAAAGTTTCAAACGAAAAAATCCGCCTGTACTTTAGCACCGTCCGTAACGAATAATAAAAATTTGGAGCGCATTTGGCCTTAAAACCAAAATTTTCCGGTTAAAATGCACATTTTTCGGAATTTCCGGCTCTTACTTCAAGTCCTCGCTTCGCTGCGGTCTTTCCGTGGCGATCCGGGCTATGTTTTGCTGTAAAAAAATTGTTTTTTTTACGTAAAATTTTGTTTTTTATGATATAATCACAGAATAATCATTCATTTGTAGTTTATTTTTTACGCATTTATATTTAAGGGGCAATTGTGAACAAACGCGACTTTCCTAAAATTCACTTCTACGATCAGGATTTTGTAGATATTTACGACAAAACATGGACTTGGCTTTCGGGATTCTGGTTAAATTCAAAACTCGCAGAAGATCCAACCGACGGTTATTTTGTCTATCCTCAGGACAACGACGGAAATCCTGTTTTAACTTCAACAACAGAACCAAAAAGTCCAAACACAATAGCTTCCGCCACGATTGACCAGTTTGAATCTATTTTTTCTTCATTTTTTCTCGTTTATTCAAACCGCAATTATCCGGCAAACCAAAACCTTGACTATTTTTACTCAAAACAGGAACCAAACGGCGCAATCCGCTGGAAATACGATTTAAAAACAGGCAACCCGGTTTTTACAGAAGACAACCCTGAAGGAATCGGCCTTCCGCTCTTTGCCTGGGCAGAATTCAATCTTTACCACAAATCTGCAAACAAACGCCGCGTAAAAGAGATTATGCCTGTTCTTCAAAAATACATGGAATGGGTGGATCAGACTTACAAACAGCCAAACGGTCTTTACAGCGCACCGTTCTCTGCAAGCACAATGTTCAATTCGCCCCGACAGAACACTTATTATGCAGTCGATTTTAACTCTGCAATGGCAATCAACTGCGCGCACATGAGCGCTTTGGGCGACATTCTCAACGACAAGGAAATAAGTTTCCAGTACAAACGCGCATATTTTTCCCTCAAAACGAGAATCAACTCAATGATGTGGGACAACGATTCAGGTTTTTACTACGATTTGGACAAAAACGAGGAAAAGCTTTCTCAAAAAACCATCGCCGGTTTCTGGCCGCTTTTGGCAGAAATTCCAAATGCTGACCGCGCAGACGCTTTAATCGACCATCTTTCAAATCCTTGCACTTTTGGAACAGACCATCCGTTCCCAACATTGAGCACAGACAGTCCAAACTTCAACGAAAACGGCGAAGGTTTCTGCGGCGCAGTTTATCCGGCATTCAACTTTATGGTTATAAAAGGCCTGGAAAAATACCAGCATTACGCGCTTGCCCGCGAATGTGCAATCAGACATCTTTATTTTGTTCTCGAAGGATTACAGCCTGCAAATGGAAAAAAAGGCGACATGTACGAAGCATACAAACCTTGCAAAGAAGGTCATGCTGTTATGGAATCGGATCCAAAATACCCAAAACAGCGCTATCTTCAGACCGTCGGACTTTCAACAATCGCGCTTATGATAGAAAATGTAATCGGTCTTTCAATCAGCTTGCCGCGCAAGACAGTAGACTGGATTATTCCAAACCTCGAAATTATGGGAATCGAAAAACTTTCCCTCAAACGCAACTTAATCACAATTTTGAGCAACAAGTCTGTCCGCGGCTGGGAAATCCAGATGGAAAGCGAAAAACTCTATTACTTTACAATCAATATTCTCGATCAGAAGAAAAAAACTCTGCCAATTCCAAGCGGAAAATGCTCAATGCTGATTGATAAACTTTAAAACAAACTTTAAAAACCTTAAGAAAATCCGGTTTTTTCAAAATCTGTTTATAAAAAAGCCTGCTGTTTTTTTGAAGTTAAACTTCAACTTTTACAGCAGGCTTTTTTATTCATTTTATTTTTAATTTTGCCCAAAAACTTAATCGTGACTTTCGTGCATTTTCTTGTATTTTTCAGAAAGCGTATTCAAGTTATTCACCATAAGAATCGGCTGTCTTGTAGCATCCAAAGCATCGCGCCACAAAGCGCCTTCCGGATCAACAAAATTGCGTCTTCTGGTTACCATCTGAATCGGCAAATGAACATACTTGTTGTTTACAAGGCCTACGACCATCTTTGTTTTTCCAGCCATAGCCGCATGCGCCGCATAACTTCCAAGACGTTCACAATAAATCGAGTCGTTTGCAGTGGTTACAGAAGAACGGATCTGGTAGCTTGGATCAACGTATTTTAAGTTGATGTGAATATTCTTCGACTTAAAGTATTCATTTATCTTGTCGCGCAAGAAAAGCCCGATATCTGCAAGTTTTTTGTTGCCGCTGGCATCGGTTTCGTCAGTAGTAGCAAGCAAATCCTGACCTGCGCCTTCAGCAACGACAATTACCGCATGATGGCGTTCCATAATTCTTTTTTCCAAATGTTCCAAAAATCCGTTCGGACCGTTCAATTCAAAAGGAACTTCTGGAATAAGACAGAAATTTGTCTCGTGACTTGCAATCGCCGTTTCAGTTGCAATAAAACCAGATTCGCGTCCCATAAGTTTTACAAGACCAATTCCGTTAATCTGGCTAAAAGCTTCCATATGGATTGAAGAAACCGCTTCTGTCGCGCGCTGAACGGCAGTTTCAAAACCAAAAGAACGGTCAATAAACAAAAGGTCATTGTCAACAGTCTTAGGAATTCCAACAACAGAAACTTTTAAACCGCGCCTTTCAATTTCGTTTGCAATATCAAGCGAGCCGCGCTGAGTTCCATCACCGCCAATAATAAAAAGCATATTTATATTCAACGATTCGATGGCATCAACAATTTCGGCAGTACGGTTTCCGCCGCCACGGCTGGTTCCCAAAAAAGAACCTCCAATTTTGTGAATATCATCAACCGAATCAGGATTCAAATCAATCGTATCAAAACCGCTTTCCGGGAAAAATCCCTTAAAACCAAATCTAAAACCGCGGATTTTTTTTACACCATAACGATAATAAAGACAGCGGACAACGGCACGGATTACGTCGTTCAAACCAGGACACAGACCGCCACAAGTACAAATTCCTGCATTTACATGAGCCGGATTAAAATAAATATATTCACGCGGACCGGCTTTTTGCATAAGATTGGAAACATCAAGGTCGTCTTCTTTTGGCGAATCTTCAAAAACATTTACCGCATATCTTACAAACGAAGAATCTTTTACATAGTTTGCACGAAAATCACCATGCTTTGTAGAAAGCTCAATCGGCGAATGAACTTTGCAAGGCCCGAGCTGTTCAATACTAAAATCATATTTCTCTGCCATAAAAACCTCTTTTTGTGAGCAATAAATATCCAGAAAACCTCTAAAAACCGAAATTTCCAAAGACACTCAAATTTTACAACGTATAAAATCTTTTTTCAAATAAATCTATGGTTATTCTTCGTTAATTTTTATTTTTTTTGGAGCGCAATTTACTCACAAACCGGCTCTGCACGGTTCCGCTTTCGCTCCATTCAAAAGGCGAAAAATTCTTTCCGCCTTTTGAACGCTGTGCGCCGTTCCGATCCGGGCTAAGTTTTTTCGGTTAAACGCATATTTTTGCAAAACACTTATAAAATATTGCTTTTTTTTATTGTTTTTTTTGCAGAAAATTCATTTAAATATCGTCATTCTGCAAATAATGCCCTTATTTTTTCCCGATTTTATTGTATACTAGAATACAGCAGTTTTTATCCGCTGTTTATTCAACATAAAAACTGCGTATCCAAAAAATAATTTATTTGTTCTATGATTTAGGAACGCCAAAACGAGGAGGCTTTTAATGAAAAAGTTAGTTGGTATTATTTCTGCATGTCTTATGCTTTGTACAGCAGCATTCGCAGAAGGTTATTTTAGCGCTGAAGACCAGGAAAAAGGAACTATTACAGAAGACAAAGCTGTAGAAGATGGTTTCGTTCTTCATGCAACAACAGAAAAATACATGAACATTACTAAAAAACCATTGCACAAAGCAGCAAACGGCGAAGAATTCAACATGGCTCTTCAGCTCCAGGGCAGCGGAAACGCTACTTCACGTTCAGTTTCTTTCCCGGCAAAAGCAGGCGAAACAATCACTGTTTGGGGAAACTCTACTTCTAAAACAGATATGCGCTCTATCGTTGTAATCGGACCAGACGGAAAATCTGTAGCAGAACTTTCAATGGACAAAGATGTTAATGGTGAAGGCGGACTTGCTTCTGAAGGTTCTGTAAAAGTTTCTGTTGACGGAACTTACACAGTTTTCTCTAAAAAATCAGGTATCAATATCTACAAAATCAACGTTGGAAAGTAATTAAATCCTAACTAAATTAAGCGCGCAGACTTTTCCTAAAACGAGAGTCTGCGTTTTTTGTTAATACAGGAGAACAAGATGAAAAAAATTGTTTCTTTGGGACTTTTTGCAGCCCTTGCTTTTTCTGGATTTGCTCAGTCAGCACGTCCGGACTGGTCAAGCGTTGCAGCCCCAAAAATCACATCTGTAGGTCTTAGCGAAGGAAATCCAAACGAAATTACCGTAAAATTTAACGCTCCTACAGACGCAAAAACAGCCGACAAAGGCTATGTAGAAATGAAGGGTCCGTTCGGAAGCCCTGTAAAAAACACATTCGGAAAAGCGCGCAGAGCCGCAAAACATTCTGAATTCACACCTGAATTTTCCGGAAAATACACATTCACTGTTTATACACAGCGCAATAACGAATCAACAGCAAAAGCTTCAGAGCCTGTCGCATTCGACTTTAGCCTTCCACTCACAAAGCCTGTTTTAAGCGTTTTAAATATTGGCAAAAGCACACTTTCTGTAAAATGGGATCCTGTCGTAGAAGCAGAAAAATACATTGTTTCTTACACAGAAAACGGCAAAACAAAAGAACTTCCTGCAACAACAGGTATTTCCGCAGAAATCAAAGGACTTAAAGACGGCGATTTCAGCGACATTATAGTTTACGCAGTTCGCGGCAAAGAAAGAGTAGCTTCTTCAACAATGCATAAACTCGTGCGTCAGGAAAAAGAACGCGTATGGACATTCACAGAATTTGGAACTTCCACAAATCCTGCCCGCAACCGTTTTGAACTTCTCGATCCAAACAACCTTAAAGTCAAACTTTATTCATGTACTTACGACGAAAATACCGGCAATATCCTTGAAAAAGGCGGAAAATTCGAAAGTTACTTTGATGGAATTTCTTTCTACTACACAGTAATAGATCCTAAAAAAGAAAACTTTGAACTTACAGCTACAGTTCACGTAGACTACCACAACCCAATGGCTGACGGACAGGAAGGTTTTGGTGTTATTGCGCTCGACCGTCTTGGCGTTGAAGGCCAGCCTTTGATGATTGCTTACAATAACTCGGCAGGAGTTATTACACGCAAATTTACAACACACATCAACGGCGTAAAAAAAGAAATTAAAGACGGAATTGGCGCCCGTTTTGTAAGCGGACTCACTGACGAAATTATTGCTCTTGGCGACGAAGGAATTAAATCTCACGCAACAAGCAAATCAGACGCATTCTCTTATGACCAGGGCTCAGATGCAATCAAGACAGGCGACACATATCGCGTTACACTCAAAAAAGACAACACTGGTTACCATGCAATCTACAAACGTGCAATTCCTTCAGAAGACACAAAAGAAGAATTCATAATGTACGATCCAGAGAACAACAAGCTACTCCAGCTCGACAAAGACCACATTTACATTGGTTTTGCAGTAGCACGCGGATGCAACGCAACATTCTCTGACGTTGTTCTCAATATCACAGACCCTAAAAAAGACCCTCCAGCTCAGGAAGAACCGCCGGAACTGGTTCCTCTTTCAACAACAATCGACTGTCCAACAACATGGTACAATAAGAAATATCCATTCGCATTTACAACAAATGCAAACGGAACTATCAGCGTAAAAACAACTGACGGAAAAGTTCTCATCAAAGGAGACAAAATTACAGTTCCAGAAGGAAAAGTTTTTGCTGACTATAAAAAGACAATCAAAATCAACACGGATTTGAACGACCTTCTCGTTACCTTCGATCCAGAAGACAACTGGCGTCCAGCTCCTAAAAAAGTTATTGCTCAGTTCAACGCAGAAGATAACGACTACGAAATGAACTACAAGCCGGTAACTTTCTCTCACACAATCATTTCTAAAACATACAAGGGCAAGGTTCTTTATGTTTCTCCAAATGCAAATGCATTCGGAAAAGGCACTAGCGATGATCCTCTCGACCTGGGCTCAGCAGTTGCATACTGCCAGCCTGGACAGAAAATCATTCTTAAAGCAGGAACTTACTATCCTGGAAAGAGCCTCGAAATTGAACGTGGAAACGACGGTACTGCAAAAGCAAGAAAATATCTTATCGCAGACGTTGGAACACGCCCAATCATCGATTTCTCAAAATCTAAGGCAAAAGTTACTGCAGTAAACCTTTACGGAAGCTACTGGACACTCCAGGGATTCGATATTACAGGTACTCCGGGAGACGTAAAAGCCCTTCAGGTTGCAGGAAATTACAACGAAATCAGAATGGTAGACACTTACCTTAACGGCGATACAGGAATTCAGATTTCTGGACGTTCTTCTGAGACTTTTGACAAATGGCCACACGACAACTTGATTTACGGCTGTGAATCTTTCGGAAACTCTGACCCTGCCCAGAACAATGCGGACGGTTTTGCTTCTAAACTTACATCTGGCGAAAACAACGTATTCCGCAACTGTGTTGCACACCACAACGTAGACGACGGATGGGACCTCTACTCTAAGGTAGAAACAGGTGCAATCGGCGCAGTTCTTATCGATAACTGTATTACTTACGCAAACGGAACAAAGCTCGACGGAACAGGAAACGGCGATGGAAACGGATTTAAACTTGGCGGCGACGGAATCGCAATCAAGCATATTCTCCGCAACTCAATTTCCTGGGGAAATGGAGTAAACGGTGTAACCTGTAACTCTAACCCGGCGCTTATTCTTGATCACGTAACAGTTTACGGAAGCGGAAACTACAACGTTTCTCTTTACGGAAAAGGCAAAGCTGCCTCTAACCCACGCGTATTTAAGGCAGATGGAGTTCTTTCTGCAAACGGCGGCGCAGGCGACAACTTTGACGCTTCTAACGATCCAGACCTTGCAAAACGCCTTGCTGCAAAAAACAACTACTTCTTTAACGGTGCAAAATCTGTAAACGTTGACGGAACTTCAGTTGATGTTTCAAAAACATTTGTAAGCACAGACATTGCAAAATGGGCTAACGGATTTAACGCTGATGGTTCATTTAACCGTATTCCACGTAATGAAAACGGAGTATTCGATATTGGCGACTTGTTCCGCCTTACAGACAATGCCCCAGAAAACACTGGTGCTGACTACAATTACGTGTCAAAAAATGCAAATGCTAAATAATTTTTAGAAACTTACAAAAAAATCTAAAAATTGACCGGAAGTGCCGCCCAAATTTTGGGCGGCACTTTTTTTGCGCACGACCGGGCTTGCAGCCTGGATTGCTGCATGCTCTCGCATGCTGCGGCTTTTGCTTGCGCAAAACCCGTTTATTTTCGTGTGCGCTAAAAGCGCACGACCGGGCTTGCAGCCCGGATTGGAACCCCGGAGTTGCCGGAACGGCAATGAGCGCCTAGCGAAGGGTGGAAAGCCGGTTTGAACGTAAAATGCGCTCCCAAAAAAAATAAAAAGCGGTTTCTTTTCGTTTGATTTTTTTTTATAATTTCAAAATGCGCGATTTTTGTTACAAATGTTTTAGACCAAAAGATAGTTGTGTCTGCGAAGTTTTAAAGCCTTTTGACCCGGGAATTAAATTTGTTTTTTTAATGCATCCGAAAGAAGCTAAAAGGCAGCGCACTGGAACTGGACGAATTGCTCACGCCGGCTTGATTGATTCTGAAATTATTATGGGAATCGATTTTACAAAAAATGAACGGTTGTGCGGACTTTTGCAGGACCCGCAGTATTTTCCGGTTTTGCTGTACCCTGACCAGAATGCATGGAATTCTAAAAAAGAAGGTTTTAAAGAAGAACTTAACGGTCGAAAACTTTTGGCGATTATTATTGATTCAACATGGTTTTGCTCAAAAAAAATGATTAAACTTTCGACAAATATCATGGCGCTTCCAAAACTGAGTTTTTCTGGCGAATATCGTTCAATTTTTACTTTTAAGCGCGAACCGCATCCTGAATGTGTTTCGACAATCGAAACCTGCTATTATTTGATAAGGGAATTTCAGGAAAGCGGTCTTATTGAAAAGACCTCAAATCCCGAAAGTTTAATGGACGCTTTTAAGATGATGATAAAATTCCAGCTTCAAAAAGAAAATGACAGGATTGCAGGTCTTTTGCCGAATACTCACGCAAATGACTACAAATTCACGAAGAAAAAGGAAATTCCCGATTTTTAATTGAGCGGAAGTTCGCCGTCTGCCTCAAATTCGCCGTTTAGAGCGCCAAATAACGCTTTGAAGGTGTATGGCGAATAACTGTAGCCGAGCAAAATTGTGTCCGCCCACTTGCAGTTTAACACCGGAACTGGAGAAAGAACCGACATTATTACGACTTTTTTGCCGAGGTTTTTCAAATGTTCTGCAATCATTGCGCTGCGTTCATTTGCGACACAGATTATTATTGTGTCATAATTTTTTGCAGTTGTTTGAATATTGCGGCTCATCCAGTCTGCCTGATTTGGTCCCATTTCGTAGTCGAATTTGAATTCCGCACAGTTTGAATAGCGCTTTTTTGCCTCTTCAAAAAAATCAGGAAACTGGGTCTGGCCGGCAAGCAAAATGCGTTCGTTTTCGCCAGGAGCAAAAGGCAGGCATTTTCCTGTTTTGTAGGCTGTTATTGAACGGCAAGCCTGGCTTAAAAAGAATTTTTGCCCTTCTCTGTCAGGAATTTTCTGGTCAAGGGTTGCCGGATCTGGATAAAGAGGAGCGGCATTATTGCTCTTAAAATAATTCAATTTGTATAAAATTACGCGTCTTGCGGCTTTCTGGACAGTTTGCTTAAAAGCCGTGCTTGATTCCATTAGGGCAAGGTTTGAAGTCCACAAGCTTTCGTTCCAGCGCGCAGTTGTAGAAGAAATTACAATGTCGTTTCCAGCTTCGATTGCAAGGCGAAAAGCCCGGCTCAAACTTCCAGCGTACATTGTCGCGCCGTTCATCATCATATCGTCAGTAATAATCAAACCTTCGTAGCCCAGACGGTTGCGCAAAATGTCGGTTAAAAAAACTTTTGAAAGACTCGCCGGTTCACCGTTTGAAATAATTTTTGGAAAGCTCAGATGGCCGCTCATAATTGCAGGAATTTTTTCGGCAATTAAAAATTTAAACGGAACAAGCTCGCGGTTTTCGAGAGTTTTATAGTCAATGTCAATTTGCGGAAGATTTCCGTGGCTGTCGAGGCTTGTGTCGCCATGTCCCGGAAAGTGTTTGGCTGTCGGAATAACTCCGGCAGCAATTGAGCCGGCAGAAAAACTTGCGCCAAGCTGGCCTACAAAATCAGGATTTGAGCCGAAAGAGCGGGGACCGATTACCGAAGACTGCAAATTTGTGTAATTGTCTACGGTCGGAGCAAAATTCATATTTATTCCAAGAGCCTTGATTTCGCGGCTTATGTAATAGCCAGAATAATAAGCGTCTATTGGATAACCGCTTGCGCCAATTGCCATGTTGCCTGGAGTTTCGGAAGTCTCACCTTTTACATGACGAATCCAGCCGCCTTCCTGGTCGGTTGCCACAAAAAGAGGAATACGGAGTTTTCGAGACTGTGATTTTTTTTGAAGTGTTGCAACAGAACTTGCAACAAGTTGCGTATTGTCTGTGTTCCAGCCAAAAACTTTTACGCTGCCAAGCCCGCGTTCATAAACCCATTTTATTAAAAGCTCGCTCGGTTCTGCGCCTGCCCAGCCAAACATTAAAATCTGGCTTAAAAGTTCGTCATTGCTCATTTTTCCGACCAAAAAATCAGCAAGCTCTTCCGCAGGATAATCGCTCCAAAAATCCGCATCTTCAGGAATTTTTGTCTGCGAAAAACAAAAACTGGCAATTAAAGCAAAAATTGTGCAAACAAGGACAAGTTTTTTTTTCATCATATTTTTTATTCACTTTTAGAATTTGACTGTTTTGAATTTTTAAGCAGGGTTACGTATTCGTGAGCCTGATGAGCTGCGATTGCTCCGTCCGAAGCCGCCGTAATAAGCTGCCGGAAAGGCTTTGCCCGGACATCGCCTGCCGCATAAATTCCCGAAACAGCAGTTTCCATTTTGTAATTTGTAATAAGATAACCGCCCTCGTCTTTTTTTAGCATATTTACAAGTTCTGTGCGCGGATTCATTCCAACAAAAACAAAAACCGCATCGCACGAAAGCTCTGTTTTTTCGCCAGAAATATTGTTTTTGAGCAAAACAGAATTCACTTTTGCTTTGCCGTTGATTTTTTCAACCTGAGTGTCGTAAAGAATTGAAATATTTTTTACTTTTTGAATTTTCTGCTGAATTGCCTTTTGAGCACGAAGTTCTCCGCGTCTGTGAACAAGAATTACACTGTCTGCAAGCGAAGAAAGATAAAATGCCTCTTCGCACGCACTGTCGCCACCACCAACAACGACAATTTTTCCTCCACGAAAAAAAGGTCCGTCGCAGGTTGCGCAATAGCTTACGCCACGACCGTTAAATTCTGCTTCGCCCGGAATTTCAAGTTTTTTATGAGCTGCGCCGGTTGCGACCAAAACAGAATAAGCCGAAATTTTGCCATTTTCTGTCTCGATCAAAAATTTTCCCTTGATTTTATCTATTGAAAGAACCTTTGTTTTTTGAATTTCTGCGCCAAAACTCTCTGTCTGAGAGAGCATATTCTGAATAAAAGTAGAGCCTTTTACCGATGGAAAAAAACCCGGAAAATTTTCCAGATTAAAAATATTCAACGCCTGACCGCCGGTTTCGCCGCAATCAATTAAAAGAGTAGAAAGTCCGCTTCTGGCTCCGTACTGCGCCGCAGTCAAACCAGCCGCGCCTGCGCCAACCACAACAAAGTCGTAAAAATCTTTTTGCATATTTTGATTATACAAAAAAAAATGCCCTTACTCTACATAAGGGCACATATATATAAACGGGAACAGGCTTTGCCATTGGCTCCCGGAAATAAAAAAGCGGAAGTAATTTTTCAATCACTACCGCTTTTTAAGGCGTCTAACAGAATCGAACTGTTCAATCACGGTTTTGCAGACCGTTCCCTTAGCCACTTGGGTAAGACGCCGTATTTGTTCAGTATATAAAAAATAAAAATTCGTGTCTAGTCTTTTTAACCTTTTATCGCTAAAATATGTGGAAAATGTTTATTGAACTAATGCAGGATGCTGACAAAAACGAAATTCTCAGTTATATGCTTCCTTACGAAAAATTTTCAGTCACGCTTTATTCTGAAATTCTCCACGGAGGAAAATCAATTTACGTTTTAAGAGGAAATTTTGGCGAAATCCACGGAATTTTCAGCTGGTGGCAGGGAAGTTCAATCCACCACTGTCTGCCGGAAGTTTACGGAAAAAACCGAAGCGAAATCGAAAGCGCCTTTGTAAAATTTTTTGAAGAAAATTCAATAAAATACATTTTTAGCATTTCGGGCGAAAAAAGCGGCACTTTAATGCTGAAAAAAATCCTCGAAAACAGTTTTGAAAAAACACCAAAAGTTCAAATCGAATATTTTTTAATGGAAAACGGACGTTTTGACTCTGCAAAGGACCTTGCAAGAATGAACCGCCAGCTTTCCGTAGAAAAATGCGGCGAACAGGAAATTTCAAGAGTGTTTCCTCTTCAGGTTGAATTTGAAAAAGAAGAAGTTGTTTTTGAACCAGAACTTTTTAACGAAGACCATTGCCTTGCAAAATTTGAAAATTTTGTCGACGCCGGAGCAGTTTTTGTCGGAAAAATCAAAAATGCGCCGCTTTGCAAACTGACTGTAAGCGCTCAAGGAAAAAATTATGTTCTTTTGGGCGGAGTTTTTACGGTTCCAAAATACAGGAACTGCGGACTTGCAAAAGCGCTTTTAAACAGCGTAAGCCAGAAATTTGCCGCGCAGTCAAAAAAATGCACGCTCTTTGTAAAAACAGAAAATAAAGCGGCAATAAAAGTCTACGAAAAAACAGGATTCAAAAAATTCTGCAATTTTGAGATTTTATATTATTAAACCGCAACTTAAAAATTTGAGAATAAAATGGAGATTTTATGAACGATTTTAATTTATGCCCAAACTGCGGAAGCAAAAACATAAAAAATGTCAAAAACCGAAAATGGCTGTGTCAGGACTGCGGTTTTGACCTTTACAACAACGTCGCAAGCGCCGTCGGTTTAATAATCTGCGACAAAGAAAACAAAATTCTTCTGGAAGAACGTGCAAAAGAACCAAAAAAAGGCTTTCTCGCTTTTCCGGGAGGATTTGTAGATCCGGACGAAACAGCAGAACAAGCCTGTATCCGCGAATGTATGGAAGAAATCGGAGCAAAACCTGCGGAATTAAAATATCTTTGCAGTTTTCCGAACACTTACGAATACAAAAACATCACCTACAAAACCTGCGACCTTTTTTTTGAAGCAATTTTGCCAGAAAATACGGAATTTTCCGCACAAAAAAGCGAAGTTGCCGGCTTAAAAAGAGTTTTAATTCAAACAGAAGAAGATGTGGACAACGCAAACCTCGCCTTCGAAAGCGCAAAAAAAACTTTAAAACTCTGGCTAAAAAAGGTAAACTCAAAAGGCTAAGATAATTTTAATCAAAAGGAAAAAATATGGACGTAAAAAACTTAACAATTGCATTTACAATCGCCGGCTACTGCATTTTTGCCGCGCTTATTATTTCAATTCCATTCAAAATTAAAAAATTAAAAAGCGAATGCGGCGAATTAAAAATGGCACTAAGGTCAGACTTTCCTTTACGTTCGATTTTGACCTTTGCAGTCTGCGCGCTTTTGCTCGGAGTAATTCCATTCCGAAATTTCCAGCTTTATCTTTCGGTAGTCTTTATTTTGACGGCACTTTTGGGTTCAAGCATTGCGTCAAAACAAGTCGTAAACAGCGGAATAAACGGCATTTACGAAAATATGATAATCAGCGACACAACCGCCATAAAATACGAAAACATTCTCTCTTTGCCAACACTTAGTTACGAAAACCAAAAAGAAACGACAAATGTCGATTTTAGGCTTCTCGAAATTTTGACAAAAAGCGGAGCAAAAATCACTATGGTTTTTCCAAACGAACAGACAAGAAATCAGGCGCTCAACGTAATTCTTGAACAGTGTCCGCGCCTAAAAACAGAAGAATAAATCAGGAAATAAAAATGAACGAAAACAAAACTACTCAAAACGAATGGCAAAAACTCGCCTTTCAATCAGATTATATGGAAGGCGCGCATCCTGCCATCATAAAAAAACTGGCCGAAACAAACCTGCTGCACACAGGCGGCTATGGCTCAGACGAATTTTGCGAAGAAGCAAGAACTTTAATCCGCAAAGCCTGCGAAACTCCAGACGCGCAAATACAGTTTTTGACAGGCGGCACTCAGACAAATTCAACAGTAATCGACTGTCTTCTAAAAAAATGGCAGGGCGTAATTGCAGCCGAAAGCGGACACGTTGCGGTTCACGAAGCTGGAGCCGTTGAATACACAGGCCACAAAGTAATCGCACTGAAAGCTCAAAACGGAAAACTTTCTGCAAAAACTATCGAATCTTACATAAAAGATTTTTACGCCGACGCAAACTGGGAACACATGGTTGAACCGGGAATGGTCTACATTTCCCAGCCAACAGAATTCGGAACAATTTACTCAAAACAAGAACTTTCCGACATTTCAAAAGTCTGCCGCCAGCACAAAATTCCACTTTTCGCCGACGGAGCACGACTTGCCTATGCTCTCGGAAGCAAAGAAAACGACGTAAGCCTAAAAGACCTTGCCCGCCTGACCGACGTTTTTTACATTGGCGGAACAAAATGCGGCACACTGTTTGGCGAAGCCGTCGTAGTCCCAAAGCCAGAACTAATTCCTCATTTTTTGACACAGATAAAACAGCACGGCGCATTGCTTGCAAAAGGCAGACTTCTCGGAATTCAATTTGCTGAACTTTTCAAAAACGACCTTTACCTCGAACTCGGAAAAACAGCAGATTCTTACGCGCAAAAAATTCAGGACGCGCTCACCGCCGCAGGCTACAAACTTTATTTTGTTTCTCCGACAAACCAAGTTTTTTTTGTAATAGAAAATTCAAAATTGCAGCCACTTGAACAAAAAGTAATGTACGGATTTATGGAAAAATACGACGAAAACCACACCGTAATCCGTTTTTGCACAAGCTGGGCAACCACAGAAAACGACGTAGAAAAACTTTTACAAGTCATAAAAGAAATGTGATTTAACTTGGACGGCAATTTGCCCAAAACCTGACAATTTGCGCAAATTGCGCTGTCCATAACTGGAAAAACCGGCTGCTTTGGGTTCGGTAGCCCTCATTGGCGGCTTCGCGCCAACTGCCGCCCGTCGCATCCGGCGTAAGTCCACCGTGTTTTTCTTAAAAATCATTCTTCGTAATCAAAAATTTTAGTTTCGTCTTCCAGAAAAATCCAATACTTAGAATAAGGCTTATTCCAGTCGCCATTTTCCGACCAAAAACCACTTCTTACGAGCACATAAATCCAGGTTCCGTTTTGAGCTTCCTTGACTTTTAAGACGCGCACTTTTAGTCCGCCTTCGTGGTTTAAGGTTTTTGCGACAATTTTGCTAGACAAAACAGGCTCACTCCTCAATTCCACCTGACCGTTTATTGTAAAAATTGAAGATTCTTTTATTTCATGGCAAAGCGAAAATGCCGGCAAAACAAAAAATAAAACTAAAAAAACACTGATTAAATTTCTGTAAAAATTAAAATCTTCCATAAAAATAAACTCTCCTTAAATTAAAAATAATTTTTTTATATTTTTTCAAAAGCCGAAATTATAAAAACTCCGTCTTTTAAAATTTCAAATCCATTTTTTTGATTTTCGTCAATTTTTCCTTCCAGATGAATTTTATTTCCCTGAAGACTTGTAACATCTTCCAAAACAAAATCCGCGCCGTCGGCAACTTTTAACGAAAAAATTCTTCCGTCATCGCATACAATTCCCGGAAAACCAACCGGCGAATTTCCATACCATTTTATAAAGCCTTCGATTTCTAAAGTTTCGTCATTTTTTGAAAACGAAAAAACCGCGCCGCAAAAAAACAAGGCAAAGGCCAAAAAGCAAAATATTTTTTTCATTCAGTTTTATCTCTTTTTTATTTAATTATCAAATATATTTTTTCCGCGCCCGTTCCAGACGAAAAACTGACAGAAAGGCTCGAACCGGAAAAAGTTTCTATTCTGTGAATTAAAATTCCATTTTCCGCTCTTAAATCAACACTTTTTGCATCATACTTAAAAATTGCAGGTCCACAATATTCTTCTCCATTCACAGGAAAAGAATATTCAGAACCGAAAATGTTGTAAGCGGTCATTGGATATTCATAAGAATTTGAACTGTAATCGCCTAAATTGTATTTGAGTGTACAGTCTGCATCTTTATTGTGCGTATAGGTTGAATTTCCAAAAAGCGCCAGCAAGTATTTTTCAAACAAATCATCGTAAGTGTACTTTGTGCCATTTAAGGAATTTACAGCATCTGTTATTGAATCGTTATCTACATAAGAATTTTGACTGATTTTTTGAACAAGTTCCGCTCCGCCAAAATTTCTGGCAATAAACGAACCAAACGAAAATGCTGTTGCATACGAACAAATTTGATTTTTTGAATTGTATTCGCTAATTCCAGAACAGTAGTAATATGCGTTAAAAACTTTTGTCCTTGCTTTAGGAGAATCTTCGTCTTTAATTCCCAAATGTTCCTGCATCATATCTTCACAGAGCATGCTGAGCATTTCGTTGTACCATTGACCACTGGTCAGATCGTGCGAAACAGTTTTCTGGTTATAATTTACCATGTGCTGAAATTCGTGCGCCAAAGTAGAAATCGTAGTGTCAAAATTCGAATTTGCATATCCGGAATCTATATAAAAATATTTTCCGTTATTTGAAGTTACGCCCTTTTCTGAATAATTATAAATATAGTCTTTTGCATAAAAATATCCGACAATTCCGCACTGTTGATTTTCGGAAAGGGAATAATCGTTTCCAATGTCGTAAACAACAATGTTTATTTTTGTACCAGTGCTGCTGTAATTTTCCATATTGCGCCAGTCATCATAATAATAAATTTTATCAGATTCCTTTCCAAAAACATTTGTTATCATAGGGTACATTTTGTCAAAGGCGTCCGCATATTCTTGAGCAATTGCAGAATCAACTTTGTTTTCACCGGCAGTTGAAGAATAAAAATCGTCTACAACCCAGACATAGCAGTAAGTTCCAACTGCGCGGAGAGTTGCGGATTTTTGGACGAAAGTTGAAATATTGGTGTTATTGTCCACGTAAATATTTTTTGTTTCGCCTACTTTTCCGCTGATTGCAGTTTCGTACGAGACAGAAGCAGAGCGTGCAGAAGAAGCATAATTTTTTAAATCAATTTGCTCAGGAATAAAACAGCCGGCAAAACCTTTTTGAAGATTTGGAATTTCTTCATCGAATTCTAAAAAATCTTCTGAAACGTCAGAATCGGCCTGTCTCTGGCTTGCAGCTGTAAGAGTTCTTATATCTGTTGAACTGATAGTTTCTGAACCGGTGTTTCTCCTTACAAAGTAAAGTGTTTTTCCGGAAGTTGCATTTGAAATATTTACGGTTGTTACATCTGCCGAAAGCTCAAAAATATCGCTCTGAGAAGCATCCCAGGAAACAGTTGAATCCGTTGTGGAAGAATCTGCTTCCGTAGTTAAAGTAAAATCAAGATCGCAAGAAATGAGAAAGAGCGTTGCAAAAACTGCAAAGAACAATTTCTTTTTATAAAGCATTTCTACCTCCCGCTCGATTTTTTGATAGTTTTTAAGAAAAAAAAACAACTTGTTTTATTATAAATTTCTTTTCGTTGTAAAATCTATAAAAAAAATCTAAAATTAGGTCATTCTAAGAGATTTCTTAGACAACAGGAATTTTTATGAATATTTGTCTTTTTACGAGTGAAGAAATTTCAAAACCGTTAAATAAAAACGATGAACGGGCACAGCATATTATAAAAGTTTTGCACAAAACGCCTGGCGACACTTTTGATGCAGGAATTATTGGCGGTGCGGCAGGAATTGCCCAAATTACAGAAATTTCCGGCGAAGGACAAATCAGTTTTTCTTTTGTGCCAAAAACACGCGGCAAACCGCTTTATCCTCTCACTTTGATTATTGGTTTTCCGCGTCCAATTCAGCTGCGAAGGCTTTTGCGCGATGTTGCAGGTCTTGGCTGCTGCAAGGTTATTCTGACTGGAACTAAATTAACCGAAAAATCTTATCTTGACTCAAATGTTGTTTCTGACGGTTCTGCATACAAAATGCTCCTGGATGGAACGGCACAGGCAGCAAGCACCCATGTTCCGGAACTGGTTGTTGCAAAATCCCTTTCGGAAGCAATAAATCTTGTAAAAAACGACAGCGAATTTGAAACCTCGCTGATTGCCCTGGACAACCGCCGCCCAAAAGAAAGTTTGCGCAGTTTTTTGGAAAAAGAAGGTTCGGCAAAAATTGTTGCGGCGATTGGAAGCGAACGAGGATGGACGGACGACGAGCGCGACCTTTTGGAAAAAAACAATTTTACGCTCTGCTCGATGGGCTGCAGGATTTTAAGAACCGAAACAGCGGCGACAGTTGCGGCAAGCATTATTTTAAACTCGATGGGATTTTTGGAATAAATACAAAATTTGGACAAGGGATTGGAGCACCGCCGAAGGCGTTGTTTTGCAGGGCAAAACAATGGAGCGCGAAGACGCGGAAGTGCGGAAAGCCCGGTTTTTGCGCAGCAAAAATGGCCCGGAATTCAAAAATTAAAAATTGATTTTTTTGAAAGTCTTGAGCATTTTTTTTAATGACCAATTAAAATTTTTTGACTATAATTCGACTTATGGATAACGAAACTATTAAACAAAAACTTTTGGAAATTCAGCCGACGGAACTGGATTTTCAGGTAATTTTGACTGGAAAAGAATCGACAAGGGTAAACGGACTTTACAACCCGGAAACCAGAGAAATTTTACTGCACAATAAAAATTTTAAGGAAGACAATCAGCTTATTTATACGGCGATTCACGAATATACTCATCATCTTGTAAACGAAGAAAAACTTGCCGAAAGCGGCGGAAAAATTATGGCTGGCGGAAAAGCGCACAATGCGGCGTTTTGGGCTAAGTTCCATGCCTTGCTGCAAAAAGCGGAAAGCCTTGGAATTTATAAGATTTCGATTGAAGAATCTCCTGAATTAAAGGAATTGACTGAGAAAATTCGCCGCGATTATATAGAAGTAAACGGAAAATTGATGCAGGAATTTGGAAGGCTTTTGAGCCAGGCTCATGCTCTCTGCGAAAAGTCAAATATTCGGTACGAGGATTATCTTGACCGCGTTTTGTGTCTGCCACGCACAACTGCAAAAGAAATTACAAAAGTTGGAATGGTGGAAGTAAATCCGGCAATCGGTTTTGACAATATGAAAAAAGTTGCGTCAATAAAAAAATCGGAAGACCGTCAGGCTGCAGAACAGCAGATTCTTGAGGGAAAACCTGCCGACACTGTTGCCCAGCTTATGAAACAGCACAAAAACGACGATCCAAGACAAAAACTCGAAAAAGAAAAAAATCGTCTGGAAAAAACTATCACTGCCCTCCAGCAGCGATTGCAATATGTGGAAGAAAGCCTTGAAAATCTGTAAAAAAACTGTTTTTTTGTCTGCCGTATTTATTTTGACTCTCAGCGCAAAAACTGAAAATCCAATTTTTGCTCAGGAGAATTCTGCTCAAAAAAATCTGGAAATTCCGGCTCAACCGAAGATGCCTTCGACTTCTATGCCGACAATTTCTTCGCCTTCGCTCGGAAAAGGTTTTTATATTCCGGGGAATGCGGAATTTTACAACGGACGAAGAAACGCGCTTTCCAGCGCAAAAGACACAGTTTCTTCAAAAAATGAAGATTCAGGTTCAAAAAATCTGGAAACCGAAAAAAACTCTACAGCGACGGCATTTTCCGACAAAAACGCCCAGTTTTCCGAATTAAAAAATTATCTTACCGCAGGCGACCTCTCAAATTTGAGCAGTCTGGGGATTTTGGGAGGGCTTTCCGGTCTTTCCAGCGAAAATTCTGGACTTTCGATCCTCGGTTCCTCGCTAAATCAGGCAAATCCGTTAAATTCGCTAAATTCTGCAAAAAATTTGACCTTGGACGCACAAAATTCGATTTATTTGAGGCAAATTCTTTCGGAACTTGAAAACTTAAAAAATACAACTCTCAAAACCAGCAATTTTGGAGCTTCTGCGCAAAACGCGTCAATTTTTGCTCAAAATGAAGCCTTAAAAGCTCCTCAAAAAAATCAGTCGATTTTGAGATTTTTGGTAAACGGTCAAAACCTGAGACCTGCCTGCAAGACAGTTTTTTTCTCTGAGCCGCAGGTTGACGGAACTTTTTTGTTGACCGGCGACTGCAAATATCAGTTAAACGGAAAAAATCTTTCGGAAACTTTTTATATTTTGTTTAAGGCGGATGGAGCAACCAACGGAAGCAACAAATTTACCGCAACGACGGCGCTTTCTCAGACAGAAAAAAACAATTCGTCTTATCTGTACAAAATATCTCAGCTTGGTGAACTTTACGCCTACAAGACAGGAAATCTTGTAACTTTAAAAGCGGAAAAAGACGGAACAAATCTGGATTTGCTTTTGAGCATGTAAAAACTGAATCTGGAATTTCGGTTTCGATTTTTATTTTTTTTATAAATTTTAATAAAATAAAATTTTTATTAAAAAGAGGCATTTTATGAATTATCTTCACGAAGGACTTGTCCAGCTTGGTTTTGAAAAAGGCGACTTTTGCGGAATAAAAACGCTTCCATTGCCGGAACTTGAAGAAAAAATGGACATTTACATAAAAACGCTTCTGGAATTTAACGAAAAATTCGACCTTATAAATACAGAAGACTACGACGAAACTGTAATCCGCCACATTTTGGACAGTTTGAGCGGCGCAGAAAAAGTCGCCGCCCTGTGCGCCGGTCTTGTCGAAAAATCAGGAACTGAACTTTCTTTCGGTTGCAATAACCTTATGCTTGCGGACATTGGCTCTGGAGCAGGACTTCCGGGAATTCCGCTGGCAACCGCTTTTCCGTCATTAAATTTTACGCTTGTAGAAAGAATGTCAAAACGATGCAATTTTCTTTTGACCTGTGCACAAAAACTGAATCTTGAAAATGTTACGGTCGAAGAAAATCAGGCGGAAAGACTTGCTCAAAAACGCTTTGACCTTTGCGTTTTTAGGGCGTTTAGACCACTCGACAAAAAAATGCTCAAAGTTTTGCGAAGAATTTTAAAGGATAACGGAAAACTTGCGGCTTACAAGGCAAAAGCCGAAAAAATAAGCGAAGAAATGGAAGCTCTGGAATCTTCTTCTCCAAAATACGTAATTGAAAAACTGACTGTTCCTTTTTTGACGGAAAACACAAAGGAAGGCGAAGAGCGCGAACGAAACCTTGTCGTTATTGAAAAATAATATTGTAATTTTTTGAAGTGAAGTGACTTTTCTGTAAAATAAAAAAAACCGGTTCAAAAAATGAGCCGGTCTTTTGCCAAATTTTCAGTTCCTTACGGATTTTTAGTAAAAATTAGAAAATCAACTGTACGAGTTTTCCGATTGGGTCAAAATCCAAGAGGAGAATGTCAAATGCGAAGAATACAAAAAATCCTACAACTGTAATCAATGCGAGAGAAGCAACTCCAAGAACGCATTCTACAAACGGATTAAGTTTTTTTTCTTCTTTATTGTTTGCTGCCATAAAAAGCTCCTATAGTTTCCAAGGGTATGAGTAATAATATACTTTTGAAGGCATTACAGTCAAGTGTGAAAAAACGACATTTATTTGAACAACAATGTGTTTTAAGATAAAATTGATTTGCGTTAAGGATTGGAATGGCGCGTAGCGTTCTTCAAAAAGCGGCGGTTGAGCCTGCCGAAACCGCTGGTTTTTGAAGAATGAAACCATGAAAAGCCTGGCGGCGCAAAGCGACGCAACGCCCTAAATTTTGGAGGAATTATGCTCTTTACACCGGTTGAAATTCAGGAAACTGTAAATATGTTCATGCAGCAAAAGCTCGACGTGCGCTGCATTACGATGGGAATCTCGCTTTTAGACTGTGCGGATTCGGCCGCAAAAAAAGCGAATCAGAAGATTTACGACAAGATTATGAAAAAAGCCGGAAATCTTGTAAAAACCGGTCAGGACATTGAAAAAGAATTTGGAATTCCAATCATAAACAAACGTGTTTCTGTTACGCCGATTTCGCTTGTGGCTGGAGCGAGCAATGCGACTTCTTACGTTGAATATTGCCGCACTCTCGACAAATGCGCAAAAGAACTTGGAGTAAACTTTATCGGCGGTTTTAGCGCGCTTGTTCAAAAGGGAATTACTCCTGCTGACAGAATTTTAATTGAATCTATTCCAGAAGCGCTCGCTACGACGGATTTTGTTTGTTCGTCGGTGAATGTAGGTTCGACTAAATCCGGCATAAATATGGATGCAGTTAAACTGATGGGAGAAATTATCAAAAAAACTGCCGAAGAAAGCAAAGATTGTGCGGTTAACGGCTGTTCTAAACTCGTTGTTTTCTGCAATGCGCCGGAAGATAATCCGTTTATGGCTGGCGCTTTCCACGGTCCTGGCGAAGGAGATGCGGTTATAAACGTTGGAGTTTCTGGTCCTGGCGTTATTTTGGCTGCGGCAAAAGACTACAAGGGCCGTCCAATTAACGAACTTGCCGAAGGAATTAAAAAAATGGCCTTTAAGATTACGCGTCTTGGCCAGCTTGTTGGAACAGAGGCGGCAAAACGTCTTGGCGTTGATTTTGGTATTCTCGACCTTTCGCTTGCTCCTACTCCGGAAGTTGGAGACTCGGTTGCGCGGATTCTTGAAGAAATTGGTCTTGAAGGCGCCGGCTGTCCGGGAACGACGGCTGCTCTTGCAATGCTCACCGACATGGTAAAAAAAGGCGGAGTTATGGCTTCGACAAGCGTCGGCGGACTTTCTGGAGCATTTATTCCTGTTTCGGAAGACGAAGGCATGATTAACGCAGTAAAACAGAATTCTATCTGTCTTGAAAAACTCGAAGCTATGACGACAGTTTGTTCTGTCGGCCTTGATATGATTGCAATTCCAGGCGACACTCCTGCAACGACAATCAGCGGAATTATGGCGGACGAATTTGCAATTGGAATGGTAAACTCAAAGACTACGGCTGTACGTTTGATTCCTGCTCCTGGCAAAAAAGCAGGAGAATGGGTTGAATTTGGCGGTCTTTTGGGTGGCTGCCCTGTAATACCGGTAAGCAAATTTGGTTGCGCCGACTTTATAAACCGCGGAGGAAGAATTCCAGCTCCAATCCACAGTTTTAGAAACTAGGCAAAATATACATAAAAAACCCTGCCTGATTTGGAAAATCTGGCAGGGTTTTTTGTTTGTTTTTTAGTAGTTTACTGCTTCTACCTGAAAGAAACTCTGAGGATGAGCACAAACAGGACAAACTGCCGGCGCTTTTTTGCCTACTACGATATGACCGCAGTTTGCGCACTGCCAGATTGCATCTCCGTCTTTGCTGAACACAAGTTCTTTTTCAACATTGTTCAAAAGTTTGAGATAGCGTTCTTCGTGGTGTTTTTCGATTGCGCCAACCATTTCGAAAAGTTTTGCAATTCTTTCAAAACCTTCTTCTTTCGCTGTTTTTGCAAAATCAGCGTACATGTCTGTCCATTCATAATTTTCGCCTTCTGCAGCTGCCTTTAAGTTTTCTGCAGTTGTGCCGATTTCGCCACCATTGAGAAGTTTGAACCAGATTTTTGCATGTTCTTTTTCGTTGTGTGCAGTTTCTTCAAAAATATCTGCAATCTGTTCAAAACCTTCTTTACGTGCCTTGCTTGCAAAATAAGTGTACTTGTTTCTTGCCTGTGATTCTCCAGCAAACGCTGTCTGAAGATTTTTTTCTGTCTGTGTTCCTTTAATGTTTTCCATTTGACTGTTTCTCCTTTGTTTATGGAATTTTTTGAAAAGTTTAAGCGCCCAAAAAGCACATCCGTCAGTTCTGCCCGTTTTTTCTACATTCAGGACAAATTCCTGTAAAAATCAAATTGTGTCCTTCGATAGAAAAACCCTGCTTTTGCATTTCTTCAACCGCATTATGAATTTCTAAAGTAACATTGCGCGGAACATCGAACATTTTTCCGCAAACGCTGCAATTAAAATGATAATGAGTTTCAAGAGTGCTGTCGAAATGATCAGCGCCGTTTGGCACAACAATTTTTTGAATTGCTCCGCTCTCTGCCAGAAAATTTAAATTTCTGTAAACCGTACCTCGACTGATATGCGGATTCTCTAACCTCGCATTTTCGTAAATTTCGTCGGCAGTCGGATGAGAAAAATTATTCTGCATGAGTTTTGCAACCAAATCCCTCTGTTTTGTGTTTCGAACTGTCATTATGAATTTATTATAACACAAAAAATTGTTTTGTAAATAGTAATAAGTCTTAATAGCAACAATTTTATTATTTTTAAGAAATTTTCGCTAAAATCAATGTTCGGCTTTATAATATTTATGAAAGATTTAAGTTTTTTCTTAGCCCGGATCGCACGGAAAGACCGGACAGAGCGAAGCGAAGGAGGACTTGCAGTAAGAGCCGGTTTGTGAGCAAATTGCGCTCTAAAACCGCAAAAAAATTTTAAATCTCTATTGGTTTTTGATTTTTTTGCCGAAACTTTAATTGAATAGCCTTTTTTGGCCGCTTTTTTTTCGAGGTAATTTATGAAGACAATCGGTATTAAACTTGCAGACGGTTCTTTTTATCCAATTCTTGAAGAAGGAACTGCAAAAACTTACCAGCTCGATTTAACAACTGTAAAAGACGGACAGACTAAAGTTCAGATTGACTTGTACCGTTCTGAAAGTGGTTCAATGGAAGATGCTCAATACGTTGATACTCTGGAAGTTTCTAATCTTGTTCCGCATCCAAATGGCGAAGCTGACCTGCACCTTTCTGTTGCCTTGAACGAAAAAAATGAACTCGATGCAAAAGTGATTGATGAAGAAACTGGCCGTAAAAGCGAAACAAGCGTTACTCTCGTAAGCAGAACGCTCGCTGAACGCGCAAATCCTGCCAATTTTGAACTTTCAGAAGAACAAAAAGACAGCGCCGGACAAGAAAAAATTGACGAAATTCCGGAAATTGCTGCTGGCCTTGACGAACCGACTTTTGCCGAAGACGATTTTGCGGCAGAAACTGTCGAAGATTCAGATTTTTCGGAGCCTGAAGAAGGCGCACAGGCAGAAAAACCGGAAGAACTTGAATTTGAAACCGTTCCGTTCAGTTTTGACAGCGAACTTGAAAACGACGTTGCAGAAGTCGATCCAGATTCTAAAAACGATGAACCTCAGGCGGAAGGTTTTAAGGCTGAAGACGAGCCTGCTTTTGACACAAAAACTGACGCTCCAGCCGAAGAAAAAGCGGAAAGTGAGGAAAAATCGGACGACAACAATCCTGTTTCTGAAGATTTTGAAATTCCTGATTTTGACAAGACTTCTGAAAAAACTAAAGAAGCTGATAATTTTGACACTGCGGACAATTTTGAACTGCCGGAATTTCCAGAAGACAGCTTGGATTCCAAAACTGACGACGATTTTTCCGGTTTGAAGGACAATGATTTTGCAGATTTAAAAAATGACGATTTTTCTGACTTAAAATCAGAAGACTTTGAGCTTCCAGATTTTGACAAAACCGTTACCGAAAATTCGGCAAAACCTGAGGGTTTGAGCGGTTATTTTGATGATCCGGCTTTTAAGAACGATCCTGTTTTTAACGAAACAAACCTCGATTCAACTAACAACGAGATCGATTTTGACACTTCGGCTCTTGATTCTCCGGCTGCTTCTGCCAGTCCGGCAATGGACTTTTCTGACCTTTACGACAAGGAAACTTTGGACGGAAAAAATAATTCTTATGACGAGGAAGAAGAAACAGAAAAGAAAACCCGCGTTCCGGTAATAATCTGCGTTGTATGCGCAATAATTTGTGTAATCGCAACCTTGCTTATTCTTTTTGTAGTTCCTTCAAAATACAACTTGCTCAAAAATCACAAAGAAAAAGAGCCGACTGAAATTTTGTCGGAAAATAATTCTCAAACAGAGGATTCCGATATTCAACAGGACATTCAGAACGAAGAACTTGCAGCTGAGCCTGAACCTGCTCCAGAAGCGGTCGAAGATACTGTCGTAGTTGCTCCTGAACCGGAAGTTGTTGTTCCTGTTCCGCCGGCTCCAAAACCTGTCGAAAAAGCAAAAGACATAAAATACAGGATTCGCTGGGGCGACACTTTGTGGGATATTTCTGACGCCTATTACAAAAATCCATGGCGGTATAAAAAAATCGCAAGATATAATAAAATCAAGAATCCTGACTTGATTATTTCTGGCACAGATATTTTAATTCCGGTTGAATAAGTCGAGCACAAACTTGAATAAATCGAAATTTTCAAGCCATCGGTCTATGCTGGTGGCTTTTTTATGTTTTACACTTTTTTCCTCTTGCAAGGACTCCCGCGCTTCGTCCTTAAAAAAGCAGTTTGGCGGCAACGACGCCTATTTTATGGCTTTAAAAGCGCTTGAACAAAATGACGAAAAAAACGCCATCCGCCTTTTTAAGGAAAGCACAAAAAAATCAAACCAAAAAATTGCCCGTCTTTCCGCAGAAAATTTAACCTTGCTCGGAAATGTGACAGAACGAAACCGTGCGGCAAAAATTCTCGAGACAAAATACGGCGACGACCAGGCTCTTCTTACAAGCGCAGAAATTTTCTTTGGCCAGAATGAATTTTCCCACATAATTTCATCAACTTCAAAAATAAACCTTAAGACCGCCCCGGAAAAACTCGTTGAACTCAGGCTCAAAAGTCTGCTCAAAAAAAAAGACGCCCGCCTAAAAAATGAGCTTTTTGAATGGTTTACCTCGCGTCCGCTCACTCAGACGCATATAACTTTTTATGACGAATACTTAAAAGCTCTCGGCAATTCTTCAAAAACCGAAAATATTTTAAATTCCGCAAAAACCCAGGATTTGCCGGAAGATATTCAGATTATGAATTTTAGAATTTTGGTTTTTAACAGAAATTATGCGACTGCATTCAACGAAATCCAAAATATTCTAAATCTCTACAAAAATCAAAATTCCCAGCCGCATTATCAGATTTTGAGCGATATTGGAAAAGCATCCCTTTACGGCACGGGCGACTTCAAGACAAGCGCGCAGTATTTTGAATCGCTTGCATCAGATTTTGTTCTAGAAGCAAGAAAACTTTTATCTCAAGCCGAAACGCAAGATTCTGCGCAAAACCTTTACGAACTTGCATACTGCGCATATTTTTACGCGGCCAGGCTTTACGACAGGGCAGGACGTTTTCAGGGAAAAGCAGTCCAGCGCTTTAAATCCGCACTCGACTGCACAACCGACAGCGAACGCTTCGACAACGCGCTCTGGTACCTTTTGAATATGCAGCTCAGAATGTCGACCGACGAAATAATATCAACCTTAAAAAAATATTCTGAACGGATTTACAACAGAGCCTGGTTTGACGATTTTTTTGACAATTTTTCAGTCCTGCTTTTAAGGCACGAGAAATGGCAGGATTTTTACAACGTCTGGAAACTTATTGACAGCCGCGCTTCCGAAGAAACAGCCTGCAAATACGCATACATTTCCGGCAGAATTTTAGAAGAGGGCTACGGCGAGACCGACGGCTCTCCAAAAACAAAAGAAGCCGTTGCCGCCTACACCCGCGTTTTGAGCGGAAATTCAAGTCTTTACTACAAAGTCTGTGCAATCGAGAGAATGAACATTGTCGACAAAACCTATGTGACAGACATTTTGTGTTCCGGCGGAACAGAAAAAACTTTTACAGAAGACAATGATTCTCAAATTTTGCTCGCAGGCTACGCCGCCTACGGCTTTCCTCAAAAAATTTATCCGCAGTGGCTCAAAGACAGAACCGTTTTGAGCATGGACGCAAACATTCAGGCAAGCCGTTTTTTAAACGAATGTGGAAAATTTGACAGCAGTTATTCCGTTCAAAGCTTGAGAGTCGCTGCCAGAACAAAAACTTCCTGGTCAGGAAAAATTCCTTACGAACTTTTAGAATTAAATTTTCCAAGATTTTATTCAAATTTTGTCGAAGCCGCCTGTGCCGAAAACAAAATTTCAGAACCGGTTTTGTACGCTTTAATCCGAAGCGAAAGTTTTTTTGACGCAAAAGCAGGAAGTTCAGCAGGAGCACGCGGTTTAACACAGCTTATGCCTTCGACCGCCGCAGACGAAGCCCGAAAACTAAAATTGCCGGCGGATTACAATATTCTTGACCCTCAGACAAATATCCGCCTCGGAAGCCATTATTTTGCAAACCTTATTGAACGCTCAGAAAATAAATCAATCCTCTCCGCGCTTTTTGCATACAACGCAGGACTCACAAATGTCCGCCGCTGGAAACGCCCTCCAAAAATGAGCATGGATTTGTTTTTAGAAACGCTTCCATTCCAGGAAACACGCGAATACGGCCGAAAACTCGTTGGAGCCGCCGCAATGTACGGATTTTTGTACTACGAAATTACTCCGGCACAAACCGTAAGAGAACTTTTTAAGTAAGGGGCCATTTTTGCTTCGCAAAAACCGTGTCTTGCGCACTTACGCGTCTGTGCGCTCCATCATTTTGCTGCGCAAAACGACGCCTTTGGCGGTGCTCCAGCCCCTTGTCCTTTATTTTTTGCACAACCTTCATCAATTCACTATAATAAAAAGCCGAGGTAAATTATGCAAAATCCATTGGCTGGCGTTCTTCCTGCACAAATGCACTTTTTAAACTTGCAGGGCGGTCAAATCGTATTCCTTTTAGGATTGATGATTTTTTTTGGTTCCTTTGGTGGAAGATTTTTTCAAAAGCTTAAAATTCCGCAGGTTGTCGGTTACATCGTAATCGGAATCATAATCGGTTCTTCTGGATTTAAAATTCTCGGAGACAAACTTATAAATTCTCTCGATCCAATCAACACAATCGCACTTTCGCTTATCGGTTTTTTGGTCGGTGCAGAGCTCAAAATCGACGTTATAAAAAAATATGGCAAACAGTTCGTCGGAATTCTCCTCGGAGAAACAACCGTTCCGTTTTTTGTCGTTGCAGTTCTCGTCGGAGGAGCAACTTTTATAATCACAAAAAATGCGACCTATTCTCTTAGTCTCGGACTTTTGCTCGGCGCAATCTGTACGGCAACAGCTCCTGCAGCAACAACCGACGTTCTTAAAGAATACAGAACAAAAGGTCCTGTAACAACGACAACGCTCGGCATTGTTGCAATGGACGACGGTTTTGCCCTTATTGCATACACAATTGCAACCGCAATCGCCTCTCCTCTCCTCGAAGGCCGTTCAGTTCCAGTTCTTGCACAGCTGGCTTCAATTGCTTTTGAAATTTTCGGTTCAATCGCACTGGGACTTGTGATCGGATTTATCCTTACAAAAATCATTACAGGAATGATGAGCGACGACGCCCGGGTTTTGGGATTTAGTCTTGGACTTTTGTTTCTTTCGACAGGAATCTGTTCCCTCGCCCACTTTACCGCTGGACCTGTTTTGTTAAAATTTGACCATATTATGGCGGCCATGACAATCGGCTTTTACGTTACGAACTTTTCGCTTCCAAAAGTCAAAAACATGTTCAAGCTTGTAGACAAATACACTCCGCCGATTTACGTTCTTTTTTTTGTAAATGTAGGCGCAAAACTCAACGTCTGGCAGTTAAAACCGCTTTTTATCCTGATTGCGATTCTCTACATTGGAGGACGAACCTTAGGAAAAACAATCGGTTCAAGGCTCGGAGCGCGCATTACAAAGGCGCCAGACACAGTCCGCAAGTATCTTCCATACTGTCTTTTGAGCCAGGCTGGAGTTGCAATCGGTTTAAGCACATCGGCAGGCCGTGATTTTGCAGACACAATCGGTGGCGAAATCATGCTTATTATTACGGCAACAACATTTATCGTTCAAATTATCGGGCCAATCTGTGTCCGCTACGGAATCACAAAAGCCGGAGAAGCCGGCCTAGACGTGACGGCCGAAGATTTAATAAAGACAACTTTTGTAAAAGACGTAGAAGTTGACGGCGAAAAAATCTGCTCGCCAGACAATTATGCGATTGTAAACGAAACTGACATGGTCGGACAAATCATCAATTCATTCAGCCAGCATTCAAATATGAATTATGCAGTCCGCGGTTCAGACGGAAAAATTGCCGGCCAGATAAGCCTTGAACACATAAAAGAAGCCATGCAAATCGGCGAAATGGGAAGTTATATGCTTTCGATGGATATTATGGACAAGCCGGCTCTAACCTGCACTCCAGACACTCCGCTTCCAGAAACATACAAACTTTTTGACGACTACGACACTGACGCAATCAGCATTGTGGACAAAGATGGAAAACCACTCGGAATTCTGGAAAAATATGCTGTAGACCATTATCTGCACCAGAGAATTGTTGCCCTTGAGCACAAACTCGCAGCAATGGCATAGAAAATTGTCTTTTTTATAACAACATGTTAAACTAGAGTTCGGACAAAAAAATGAGTAGTAAAATAGACATAAAATGCGTATATCTCAACGAGAATTTTGAAATTCTCGATGCAAACCGTGAATTTTATGTCTATTTTGATGCCGTAGGTCACGATGTAAAAACAATTGAAGACTTTACTGGAACAGGAAGCTTAAGTCCGCTAAAAAAATTTCTTCTCTCAGAAAATAAACAGAACAAATACAAGCTTCTAAAATTCAAAAAGAATCGCCACACTTTAAAAACAAATTTTATTACGGCATACGACAGTATTTTTAAAGGACAAAAATCTGTCTGCCTCAAAATGATTGATATTGAACAGTGCATAAAATTCATAAAAAAACAAAACAACGACACTGACGAACTTATTTACGCGCTGAGCATTCCAAACGACTGCATTTTTTCTTATCACGAAAATGACAATTTTATAAAAATCACGCAATTCTACAACAACAAAAAAAATATCCTTTATGAATGTGATATTGATGAATGGAAAAAATACTGTCTTGAACAAAAATTTATTCCAGAAAATCAGGAATCTGCCTTTTTGAATTTTATTGAAGAAATAAAAACCTGTCCAAAGGAAATAAATGCAAGTTTTTACACTTCTCTCCGCACAAATAACCCGGAAATTCTCGAAAACCTTTATTTTTTGGGAATCCGTTTTGTTTCTAACGGCGAATTGACGGTCGTAGGAAGAATTATCCTTAAAGAAAATGCCGAACAGTTCCGCCAGCAAAAGTACATAATCGAGCAGCTGCATACGGATTCTCTCACAAAACTTTTTAACAAAGAAACGATTACAACGTACGCAAAAAGAATCTTTGAAGAGCACAAAAAAGAAAATTCTGCGCTTGTGATTATGGATCTCGACCACTTTAAGCCTGTAAACGACACTTTTGGACATCTGGCAGGCGACAAGGTTCTTTCGAGAACTGGAGAAATTCTAAAAGAAATAATCGGTGAACGAGGTCTTGTAGGTCGTTACGGCGGCGATGAATTTTTAATTGTTTCTTACGGAATGAAAAATGAAACGATTTTGCGCGGATTTTTACATTCAATTCTATTAAAAATAAAAAATGAATTTGCCGGAAAATTCGACGATATTTCAATTTCCTGTTCGATTGGCTGCGCAGTTTTTCCTAAAAACGGAACCTCCTACGACGAACTTTTTAAAAAGGCGGATTTTGGACTTTATCGGGCAAAAGACAAGGGACGGAACAGATATGTATTTTTCCGCGACGACTTGCACGCGGAACTTTTCCGAAAATCTGTTCAGGCAAACGATATTGTAAAATATGCTGACCGCGAAGTTCAGGAATTAAAATACATGGCAGAATTTATGCAGGACATTGCGGTTGCTCCAAAAGAAGCTGTTGAACGGATTTTAATTCACTTAAAAGAAACATTTAATCTGGATAACATAACAGTTTTTGCCGGCGATGATTTAAAGGCCGAATTTTCTCTCGGAAAAAAACTTGTTAATCATCAAAACGCAAACTACGCAAAAAGCAACGAATTTAAAAAGCTCCTCAGCGGAAAAAATTATTTTACAAACAGTTTTATTGAAAGCACTCTCGAAACCAAATCAGGTTTCAGGCAGGAGATGGAACTTTCCGGCATAAAATCTACAGCGCAATGCATTTTAGGAACAGTCGAAAACATAAAAGCTCTTATAACTTTTAATCACACAAAAATTTCGCAGCTGTGGGCAGAGTACGAAACAAACTGCATTGCAATGTTTGCCAGCGCATTAAATCTTTTGTATAATAAGAACCCACAAAAAATAATCTTTTAAGGAAAAATCATGAAAATCGAAAAGAATAAAATGGTAAAAATCCATTACACTCTCAAAGACGACGATGGAAACGTAATCGATTCTTCTGAAGGAAAAGAAGCTCTTGAATATTTGCACGGCGTAGGAATGCTTATCCCTGGAATGGAACGTGAACTTGAAAACCGCGAAAAAGGCGACAAATTTTCCGCAGTAATTGAACCAAAAGACGGTTATGGCGAATACAGACCGGAATATGTCGTAGAAGTTCCACGCGACCGTTTTGACACAAGCGTAGAAATCGAAGTTGGTCAGAAATTTCAGGCAGACACTCCAACTGGAGCCATGCTCGTTACAGTAACAAAAGTTACTCCAGAAAATATCACAATCGATTCAAACCACGAACTTGCCGGCAAAAACTTGCATTTTGATGTTGAAGTTGTTGACGTTCGCGACGCAACTGAAGAAGAAATTGCTCCATACACGACAGAAGGTTGTGGCGGCTGCGGCGGAAGTTGCGGTGGTTGTGGCGGCGGATGCAGCGACGGTAGTTGCGGAAGTTGCGGCGACTGCGAAGAATAATTGCTAAGCCTTTATTCTGTTTTTGAAAGCGACTCGATTATCGAGTCGCGGTTTTCGCTTTTTGGCGCATTTTTCATATCAACACAGATATTGCAGATTGAACGGTAGATTTTCTGCCGTTCAACATAAAATTTATGAAAACTTTCCCGTACATCGTTTATTGTGCGCGGATTTTCTTTTGCAATGTACGCCGGAAGGTTAAAAAGTTTTCCGTCTACATCGATTTTTACTTCCTTTACAATGCGGTTTGCAGCCGTACGCTCATCGGCGTTCAAAAAAACAAGAATTCCAATTTCGCTTAAAATTTTTATTGCTTCGGCATTATTGCAAATTCCTCCGCCGGTTGCTGCTACAGCAATGTATTTTTTTGAATTTTCAGTCTGCTGAATTTTTTCAAGACGGTTCTTTAATTCAATACACGCGCTTTTTTCTGCATTTTTAAAACCTTCTTCTCCAAGCTCTGTGTAAATTTGGCGTGGAGTTTTTCCGGTTAATTCAAAAATCAAATCATCTGTATCAAAAGAAGGAATTTTAAAATATTCTGATAAAAAATTTGCCTGCGTTGACTTTCCGCAATGCTTTATTCCCATTAAAACTATACATTTTTTCATAAATTTATTACCTTGCATTTAAAAAATTGCAATTTTTAAGGTTTATTATTATATTTTTATTATATTACAGAAAATATTCTGTTGATATAGAAACGTTGAATAAAATCTCTGTCCAAAAGACTAGTTTTTTTATCCAAAAGTTTTCGTTGCAAATTTGTATCAAATTTTGTTTCACGCATTGCCGGGAAACAACTTAAACAGGAGCGTTTATGTCTGAAAAAAACAAGAAATCGTCTTTTAAAATCTTTGCGGTTATTGCAGTTGTCGTTATTGTTTTGGGAATTATTTATAAATTTACCATCGGAACTTACAATACAATTGTCGATTTGGACGAAAATGTTTCCAGCGCCTGGAGCCAGGTCGAAAACCAATATCAGCGAAGGCTCGATCTTATTCCAAACCTTGTAAATTCTGTAAAAGCTTATGCAAAACACGAAGAATCTCTTTTTACACAGCTTGCAGAAGCCCGTTCAAAACTCGGAGGAGTTGTAAATATCGACGCTTCGATTACAAGCGATCCTCAAAAATTTGCAGAATATCAAAAAATTCAAGGTGAATTGAGTTCCGGGTTGCAGAGATTGATGGCAATTTCCGAAAATTATCCTGAATTAAAAGCGAATCAGAATTTTCTTGCCTTGCAGGATGAACTTGCAGGAACAGAAAACAGAATTTCTACCGAAAGAAAACGATTTAACGATTCTGCAAAAACTTACAATTCTTATATCCGCAAATTTCCGCAAAGTATTATTGCCGAAAGAAAAGGTTTTGAGAAAAAAGCATATTTTGAAGCCGATTCAACTGCTTCAAAAGCGCCTGTCGTTCAGTTTTAAAAGCAAATAAAATTCGAGAATCTGGAAAATGAATATAAAAAACTTAAAGTCCTTTTTGCTTATTTTTGCGTTTTTTTTGCCTGCCTCGCTTTTTGCAAAAGTCTATATTCCTGAACAAACTGCCTGGGTTATGGACAGCGCAAATATCATCGACAAAAATACAAAATCCGAACTCAATTCTTATCTCGAAAGCGTAAACCGGCAGACTGGCGTTCAAATTGCGGTTTTTACAGTAAAATCGCTGGAAAAAGTTGCCGGAACAAACGCAACAATAGAAGAGTATGCCACCGATGTTTTTGAAAAATGGGGCTTGGGTCAAAAAAAAGAAGACAACGGCGTTTTGCTTTTGGTCTGCCTTGACGAGAAAAAAGTAAGGATCGAAGTTGGATACGGACTTGAAGGAGTTTTAACGGACACAAAATGCGGACTTATAATCCGGAATTTTATTGCGCCAGACTTTAAAAACGCCAGCTATTCTGAAGGAATAAAAACAGGCGTAAACCTTATCGCAGGCTATGCAACCGGAAACGAAGAAATTAAAAATAAAGTCGATTCTTCCGAAAAAGACGATGATGATATTTTTCCGGCATTGATTCCTTTTGCAATCTGGGTTTTGTTTTTGATTTTTGTAATTTCCAGAAGCGTAATTGATTCTAAAAACGGAAGAAACCGACGCCCTCCAACCGGCGGATTTTTTATCGGAGGAGGAGGCGGTTTTGGCGGACACGGAGGCTTTGGTGGCGGAGGCGGATTCGGCGGCGGCGGTGGCGGCCGGTCTGGCGGTGGCGGAGCTAGTGGCGGCTGGTAAAAACACCTGATTTTTTCTTTTTAAGATGATTTTTCCTTCGATATTGAGAATTTACGGTTTTTAAGGTATTCTTTTTTTATGTCTTATGAAGTAACAGCTACCCGGCGACGACCTCAGCGTTTTGAAGATCTTGTCGGTCAGGAATTTGTTGCGGAAACTTTCCGTAATGCCATTCAATCTAAAAAAATTGCGCATGCCTACCTTTTTTCGGGCCCGAGAGGTTGCGGTAAAACTTCAACCGCCCGCATTTTGGCAAAAGCCCTAAACTGCGCTGAAGGTCCGACTGCTTCTCCTTGTGGACATTGTCAGCAGTGTCTTGAAATTACAAAAGGCACTTGTACCGACGTTATCGAGATTGACGGTGCTTCCAACACTTCTGTAAACGATGTAAGACAAATCAAGGATGAGGTTCTTTTTCCGCCTCAAAGTTGCCGTTATAAAATTTATATTATTGACGAAGTTCATATGCTTTCGACTTCGGCATTTAACGCGCTTTTAAAAACAATTGAAGAGCCGCCTCCGTATGTTATTTTTATTTTTGCAACGACAGAACTTCAAAAAGTTCCAGCGACAATAAAAAGCCGGTGCCAGCAGTTTAATTTCCGTTTGGTTCCTGTTGAAAAAGTAAAAGAACAGCTTGCTCTTGCTGCTTCGGAGATTGGAATTCAAGCGGAAGATGAAGCTCTTTATTGGATTGCGCGGGAATCCACAGGTTCAATGCGCGACGCCTACACTCTTTTTGATCAGGTTGCGGCTTTTAGCGGAGATAAAATCACCTATGACAAAATCCGCGACAAACTCGGACTCGTCGGTGTTGACCGTCTGAATGAAATTTTTGAGGATTGCGCCGAAAATAAAACACAATCTGCGCTCGAAAAACTTGATTCGTTTTTGCAGGCAGGAATTTCGATTGAACAGTTGATTTCAAATGCGACGGATTACTTGCGTTCGCTTTTGCTTATAAAAAATGGAATTACAAAAGAGTCGCTTTTGGGACAGAGCGCTGAGCGTTTTAGCGCAAAGGTTTTGTCTGCCTGGAATTCGATTCAAATTGAACGAGCTGTAAGCATTTTTCTGCAGCTTTACCGCGACATAAGATATTCGCTCAGTCCACGCTATGAACTTGAACTTGCGTTCAGCCGTCTGAGCTGGCTCAGTCAGTATGTTTCGCCTGCCGAAGTAAAAGTTGCAATCGACAAAACAAAGGCTGTTTTACTGCAAAATGCACAACCGCAAATGCAATCTCAACCTCAAAAACCAAGAATTTTCATTTCTCCAGAACCAGAAATGGCTCCACAGGCGGAAAACCAGTCTTTTAGCAATGGCGGAGCTGAACCGCCTGATCAAGCAGCGGCTCAGTCAGTTGAAAATTTTAGCGGTTTTGAAAATTACGCTCCAGAAGGCTCTTACGCTCCTGACGACATGGGCTTTTCTCAACAGAAAAATTCTGTTCCAGAGCAAAATCCACAGCCGGCAGAATTTGTCCGAGACATGCAGACTTTAAAAAAGACGATTCTCGCGGAACTTTCTAAAAGCGAAAAAACTGCAATTCTCGCAACAACGCTTATTCAGACCGCGGAATGGGTTTTGGACGGAAACACTGTAAAAACAACGGTTGCTTTGAATTTTACGCAGTCGCAGCTGCAAAAACAGGCCGCTCAAATTTCTGCAATAATTTCGCAATATTACGGCGAAAATCTGCAATTCAGCGTAAGCATAAAGCAGGCAGAAAAAGAAAACAATTTGGAAAATGCGCCTTACGAAGTACAGCTTTTGTGTTCAATTTTTAGAGGGCAGATTGTTTCCAAAGGTGAACGCACTGAGTCGCCTAAACCTGAAAAAACCGAAAAAACTGATGATGAATCAGACGAAAATATTGAAAATTCTAGCTTTAACAACGAAATAATAGAGGAAGATGATGAATCCATTTGATTTGATGAAAAATCTCAAAGATTTACAGGGGACAATGAACCAGATGCGCGAAGACTTGAAAAATTTGAGCGTAACAGGTTCTTCTGGCGGAAATATGGTTCAAGTTACAATGAACGGTCAGCTTGAAATGACAGCAATTAAAATCGACCCGATTGCAGTTGATCCGCGCGATGTAAATATGCTTCAGGATTTGATTGTTTCTGCAAACCATGACGCGCTCGAAAAGGTTCAAGAACTTATAAAACAAAAAGCCGGTCCACTTATGGGCGGAATGGGTCTGTAATTTTGAACGCAATTGATGAATTAACAGACAGTTTTTCCCGGCTTCCAGGAATAGGCAAAAAAAGCGCTGCCAGACTTGTAAATTATATTTTAAAAGCAGACAATCTGTGGGTAAAAAGATTTGCAAGTCAAATTGACCATCTTCAAGAAATTATAAAACCGTGCTCAATCTGCGGAAGCTGGACAGAAAATGATCCATGCCCGATTTGTTCCGATCCATTGCGCGACAGAAGCGTTATCTGCGTTGTCGAACAGCCTCAGGACGTAAACACAATCGACTCTTCCCGCGAATTTAACGGTCTTTTTCATGTTTTGGGCGGAGTTATTGCACCTCTTGAAGGAATCGGTCCTTCTCAACTGCGTATTGCGGGCCTGGTTGAACGGGTAAAATCAGGGACAATAAAAGAAGTTATACTTGCAACAAACCCGACTGTCGAAGGCGACACGACCGCAATGTACATCCAGAGAGTTCTTGCTCCAACCGGCGTAAAAGTAACAAGACTTGCAAGCGGTCTTCCAGTCGGTGGCGATCTCGAATACATAGACAAATTAACCTTAGCCCGTTCATTCCGCGGAAGAAGCAGTTTTTAAATTTTCTTGGCAAATTCTCAATATTTTTTCTTTTTTTTCTAAAGTCAATTTTTCAAACTCCGATATGTTATATATAGGGTGGTAAACCCGGGGACTACAAGACATTGCCTACAAAAAACAAGTCTGTAGTATTTTAACCAGATCTTACAAGGAGGTGTGATAAAAATACATCCGTGCATTTTTATCGCACAAAGCACAAAGTGCTTTGTATCTAGCCGTCCTTGACGATTTTAAGGAGATAAATTATGGTTATTAATCACAACATGAGTGCTCAGTTTGCAAATCGTTCTACAGGACTCACAGAACTCAGCACAACAAAAAACATGGAAAAGCTTTCATCAGGCATGAAAATCAACCGCGCAGGTGATGATGCTTCTGGCCTCGCAGTTTCTGAAAAAATGCGTGCACAGATTCGCGGTATGAACCAGGCTTCTACAAACGCTCAGAACGGTATTTCTTTTATTCAGACTACTGAAGGATATTTGCAGGAAACAACTGACATTGTTCAGAGAATTCGTGAACTTGCAGTACAGTCTTCAAACGGTATTTACTCAGACGAAGACCGCATGCAGATTCAGGTTGAAGTAAGCCAGCTCGTTGCAGAAGTTGACCGCATCGCTTCTCAGGCACAGTTCAACGGTATGAACATGCTCACAGGTCGCTTTGCAAAACCAACAGGCGAAAATACAGTTACAGGTTCAATGTGGTTCCACATTGGTGCAAACATGGATCAGAGAACTCAGGTTTTTGTTGGAACAATGTCAGCAGCAGCTCTCGGACTCCGCAACATTGGTTCAGAAGAAATTCTTACTCTTGCAGGTCCAGATGATGCTAACCGCGCAATCGGAACTCTCGACGAAGCACTCAAAAAGATTAACAAACAGCGCGCTGACCTCGGTGCTTACCAGAACCGCCTCGAAAAGACAGTTGTTGGTTTGGACATTGGCGCTGAAAACCTCCAGGCTTCTGAATCTCGCATCCGCGATACAGACATGGCAAAAGAAATGGTTGACTTTACAAAGAACCAGGTTCTTACACAGGCTGGAACAGCTATGCTGGCTCAGGCAAACCAGAGTTCACAGAACGTACTCAGCTTGCTCCGCTAGGCTTAAAGTTAAAATATAAGGACAGTCCAAAAAAGTTTTTGCTTAACCTTGGATTGTCCACAGAAAAAACTGTCCTGAAAAGTTTGAGGTTTTTACACTAGACTTTTCGTAAAGGGCAGTTTTTTTTATTTAGGGCAATATCTATCAATTTTTTTTAGGACCGCAGCAGGACGGACAGCCGGTTATAATTACGTGTTTTTTGTGGTCGCTGGTCTTATTAAAAAGTCTTGCAATCAAATAGCTTTCTACAGGAACATTTTTCCGGCAAACCGGGCAAATTCTCTGGACGCCGTTTTTTTTGTCCGGATAGCAATGAGGACAACCTAAAACGTACATCCGCTGGTCAGAAACCGTCATGGGTCTAAAAATCCGGCTAAATAAGTCTTCGCCAAAAGAAAGAGGAGTATTGCACAAGGGACAGCGGACAAACCCCAAGCCGCCATTTGCAGTTTTTTGTTTTTTTAAATTTTTGCCGGCATTTTTTTTATTTTGAATTGACAAATTTTTTAAGTAAAGTCCGCGAAGCAAAAAAACAAGAATTGTTGCCACAGAAAAAAGCGCAAGATAAGTAAAAAAATCTTTCATAAAATTATTCTAACATAAAAACAAATCTTTTATCTTCCGAAAAACTTACGCCGGGGTGTAGGCGCGCCGAAGGCGTTCAAAATAAAATCAAACGGATTTTATTTTGAATGACAACGCCGAAACACCGGTTAGACGATAAAATTTCGTCCAAAGTCTGACAAAAATCGTTTTTTTCGCTATAGTATAAGGACATTCCGAAAAATCTTGTAGCGATTTTTTGAATTTTTTGATTTTATTGAGGATTTTTTATGAAAGCACTTGTTATTGGAAGTGGCGGACGTGAACACACAATCGCCTGGAAATTAGCACAGAGTTCAAAAATTGAAGAGGTTATCTGTGTTCCTGGAAACGGCGGAACTGCCGACGAAGCAAAATGCAAAAATATGAATGGCGATGCTGTTGAAATTGCAAAAAACGAAAAAGTTGATTTTGCCGTTGTTGGTCCGGAAGATCCTCTTTCAGAAGGAATCGCTGATAAACTTTGGGCTGCAGGAATTCCGACAGTTGGTCCTAAAAAACAAGGTGCCGCACTCGAAGCTTCAAAAGATCTTTCTAAGGTCTTTATGGAAAAATATGGCGTTGCATGCGCCGCTTCAAAAACTTTTTCGGATAAAAAAGGCGCTCTCGAATATGTTAAAAAGCATGGCGCTCCAATCGTTGTAAAAGCTGACGGTCTGGCTGCTGGAAAAGGCGTTGTTGTTGCAAAAACCGTTGATGAAGCCCTCAAAGCGGTAAATGACATGATGGACGGCGAATTTGGCGATGCCGGAAAAAAACTCGTTATCGAAGATTATTTGCAGGGAGTTGAAATTTCGGTTCTTGCGGCTGTAAGCGTTACGGAAAATTCTGCAAAGACAAACAAGGCCTGCATAAAGGCATTTTTGCCAGCCCGCGACCACAAACGCCTGCTCGACGGTGCAAAAGGTCCAAATACTGGAGGAATGGGCGCAATCTGTCCTCCACAGGATGTTACTGAACAGACAATGGACGCTTTCCAGAAAAATATCCTTGAGCCAACTTTGCGCGGTTTAATCGAAGAAAAAATGGACTACCGCGGATTTATTTTCTTTGGACTTATGCTTACAAAAGATGGTCCAAAAGCTCTTGAATACAATGTCCGCTTAGGAGATCCAGAGACTCAGGCTGTTTTGCCGATGATGGATTTTGATTTTGCCGACCTTTGTCTTGCAATTACAGGAGAAACTCTTTCTGACTTTAACCTTCAATGGAAAAAAGGATTTCAGGTTGCGCCTGTTGCAGTTAGCGGTGGTTATCCGCTCAAATATCCAAAAGGAAAAGAAATTTCTGTTGATTCGGCAAAAATCAACGAAAACGGCGCAAAAGTTTTTGTTGCCGGCGCTGTAAAAAATGAAAACAATGCCCTAGTTACAAGCGGCGGACGCGTTCTTGCCTGCTCGGCCCACGGCTCAAGCTTTGACGAAGCCTGGAAAAAAGCATATTCTGCGCTCGAAGGTATAAAATTTGAAGGAATGTTCTACAGAAAAGACATTGGTCTTCCGGGAGCGGCAGAATCAAATTAAAAAGCAAATTTTTGTAACAAAATAATATAAAAAAAGACTGTCCTGATAAAACGCGAGATTTTATCTGACAGTCTTTTTTTTGTGTTAGCGATGGGAATGGCGCGCCGAAGGTGCGTTCCTGCGCCTTGCTCCGAGCAAGGCGCAGGAATGAGCGCAGCGAACCATGGACGTAGCGACCGAAGGCGAAACCTTCGGGAACACCCGTTTTTTACTGAACGCTAAAAAGTAAATCTTCGTAACTTGGATAAGGTTTGTATTCCTGACCCAAAAGCTCTTCGAGCAAGTCGCCGCTTGAGCGCAAATCTTCCATTGCAGGGAGGATTTTTTTTGCATAATTCTGGGCTTTTTCCATAAGCTCAGTTTTTTCCTGTGTCTGAATGTGCAGTTCATCGAGCTTTTGCTTTTTTTGCTCAAGTTCGTTCAAAAGAGCAGACACTTTTTTTATCTGATTTTTGCCGTATTCAAACGGAAGGTCTGCCGGCATTTTTGAATATGTGTCCGTAAGTTTGTTCAGGAAATTAAGGGCAGAAGGCTCAATGTCTTTGTTTACCATTTCAATCATTGTTCCAACTTCAATGTTCAAAATCTGACAGTATTTTTCAAGTTTTACGTCGTAGTGGCTTTTCATTTCAACTTCGGAATAAATTCCTGTCTGTTTAAAAAGTTCTATGTTTTTTTTGTCCAGATAATGAGCCATGGCGTCAGGAGTTGTGCGGAAATTTTTAAGTCCGCGTTTTTCGGCTTCTTTTATCCATTCTTCGCCGTAACCGTTTCCGTTGAACAAAATTCTCCAGTGGGCGGTGATTTCGCGTTTAATGAGATTTTGCAGTTCTTTGTCAAAATTTTCGGCTTTTTCGAGTTCGTCTGCAAATTTTGAGAGTGAATCTGCAAGAATTGCGTTTAATATCGTGTTTGGACCGGAAATTGACAGGTTTGAACCTACTGAGCGGAATTCAAAGCGGTTTCCTGTAAAGGCAAATGGCGAAGTTCTGTTGCGGTCTGTCGAATCCTTTGGAATTGCAGGCAAAACGTCTACGCCAATCGACATTTTTTTGCTTCCGTTTCCGGTGTAAGGCTTGCCGTCTTTAATTGCTTTTAGAATTGCTTCAAGTTCGTCGCCGACATAAATCGACATGATTGCCGGAGGAGCTTCGTTTGCTCCAAGACGGTGATCGTTTCCGGCACTTGCAACAATCGCACGCAGCAAATCCTGATGATCATCTACAGCCTTTATAACCGCCGTCAAAAAGAGCAAAAACTGCGCATTTTCCATTGGCGTTGTTCCTGGAGAAAAAAGGTTTTCGCCGGAATCGGTGGCAATCGACCAGTTGTTGTGCTTTCCGCTGCCATTTACGCCTTCAAAAGGTTTTTCGTGCAAAAGACAGATTAAACCGTGACGACGCGCAACTTTTTTCATAACTTCCATTGTAAGCTGGTTTTGGTCTGCGGCGAGATTGGAGGTTGTAAATATCGGAGCCATTTCGTGCTGAGCTGGAGCAGCTTCGTTGTGTTCGGTTTTTGCGTAAATTCCGAGTTTCCACAATTCTTCGTTCAAATCTTCCATATATTCGATTACGCGTGGCTTAATTGCGGCAAAATACTGGTCGTCCATTTCCTGTCCTTTTACAGGATGAGCGCCAAAAAGAGTCCTGCCTGTCATCTTCAAATCGCGTCTTTTAGCGTAAAGTTTTTCGTCAACCAGAAAATATTCCTGCTCAGGTCCCATTGTCGTCGTCACGTGCTTAGCAGAATTTCCGAAAAGCTTTAAAATTCTGAGTGACTGGCGGTTTAAGCTTTCCATAGAACGCAAAAGCGGAGTTTTTTTGTCGAGGGCTTCGCCGTTGTAAGAGCAAAAAGCGGTTGGAATACAAAGAGTGTGGTCTTTTACAAATGGGAATGAAGTCGGGTCCCAAACTGTGTAACCGCGGGCTTCAAAAGTTGAACGATAACCGCCGCTCGGAAAAGACGAGGCATCTGGTTCCCCTTTTATAAGTTCTTTTCCACTAAAACTCATGATAATTTTGCCTTCAGCAGCAGGCGTCAAAAAGCTGTCGTGTTTTTCGGCAGTAATTCCCGTCAAAGGCTGAAACCAGTGCGAATAATGAGTTGCGCCTTTTTCAATCGCCCAGTCTTTCATAGCATTGGCAACTTCGTTTGCAACACCGAGTTCAAGCGGGCAGCCTTCCACCATGGTTTTTTTTAAAGAAGCATAAATATTCGCAGAAAGCCTTTTTTTCATTTCGCTTTCATTAAAAACCATGCACGCAAACATTTCAGGAACGTTAATCATACCACCCTCACTGCCCGCAACCGCGGAACATTTGTAATTTTGCACAAAAGTATATCAATTTTTTGTTTTTATTTAAACTGTACGCAAAAAAAAGCCCGGACTAATTTGAATTTTCTTTCAAAAAGTCCGGGCTTTCCAATAATTTAATATTTTTTTGTGCTCAGTTTTTTACTAGCGCAAGTCTGTTGTACGAATCCAGTCCTGGTCTGTGTATGTGCGGTTTTCTCCACCCATTGACCAAATGAATGTGTAATTGCTTGTTCCACAACCTGAATGGATTGACCATGAAGGGTTGATTACAGCTTCGTCGTTGTGCATTACCATGTGGCGGGTTTCCTGTGGTTCGCCCATAAAATGGAACAAAACCTGATCTTCTGGCAAATCAAAATAGAAATAAACTTCCATACGGCGTTCGTGTGTATGAGCCGGCATTGTGTTCCAAACAGAACCTGTTTCCAGATGAGTCATTCCCATCGAAAGCTGGCATGTTTCCAAAATATCCGGGTGAATGTACTGGTTGATTGTGCGGTCGTTTGATTCTGCGGCAGAACCTGCATGCACGTGGTTTGCCTGTTCATAAGTAATTACGCGGCTTGGGTAAGAAACGTGAGCAGGAACTGAGTTCATATAGAATTTTGCAGGATTTTTCTTGTCTACGCTTTCGAGAACAACGTCTTTTGTTCCGGCTCCAAGATAAAGAGCGTCGTAATGATTTACTTTGTATTCAACACCGTCAGCAACAACAATTCCGTCACCGCCAATGTTAATCATTCCAAGCTCACGGCGCTGGAGGAAAAAGTCAACTCCAAAATCTTTCATTGGATCAATATTTTTGTCCAATTTAACTTTCTTATCTACAGGCATTGCTCCAAGAGTTACAATGCGGTCAATGTGGCTGTAAACAGCGCTTACATCATTTTTTACAAAAATATTAGAAATCAAAAACTCTTTGCGGAGTTCTTCGGTTGTCATTGTTTTAAAAGGTTCTTTTCCAGTTGAATAGCGAATATCCATCTTTTTCTCCATTTAATAAAATTTTATAAAATTAAAATCGCACTTCGTGCACTTTAATAAGTTTATTCTTCCATTGTAAAAAGTCAATCACAAGTTTGCGCGGTAAGATAATTGTGGCTAAAACCGTCGGGAGTTTCTGTGAGCGTGTATTTTCCGATTACAGTAATTTCCTGATCTACAACCGGCTCTTTTCCGGCAAAATCGTACTTGAACTCAAGGCCTTGCTGACAGCAGGCAAGGGCATCTTTTATGATTACCGCATAAGAAGGCTGACCGTCCGGACCGTTTACTTTTATAAAGTTTCCTTTTATTTTAAAAGTTTTTCCGCCGAAATTTTGAGGTTCAAGCATAAGATTAAAAACCTGGGCATAAACCATATTTGCGTTCATTTTTGTAAGGTCAAAATCTACTGAAAAACCGGCATTTTTTTCTGATTGCTCCTGACTTTTCGGCAAAGTTGAATTTTTTGTACAGGAAGCAAAGGTTAAGGCTAACGCGAGAAGGACAGCAGCAGCGCCGAAGGCGTTCAAAAATGGCAAAAAGGCCATTTTTGAATGAAACTGCGAATGGCCTGACGGCAGATTTTCTGCCGGCTCGCCCAAATTTTTTTCTAACTTTAACAAAGAATAATTTTTCATTTTAGAAATTTCCCCGCAACCGAAAATACGACAAAAACAAAAAGATTGACCGCAACAATTGTTGAGCCGACTGGAGTTCCTGCCAGAATTGAAATTAAAAGTCCAGAAACTGAACATACGACAGAAACCGCCGCGCTGCAAATTATTACGCTTTTAAAGCTTCGCAAGATGCGCATTGCTGAAAGTGCCGGGAAAATTACCAGAGCGCTGATTAAAAGTGAGCCGACAAGATTCATTGCAAGAACAATTATTATGGCGATTATAACGGCAATTACCAGATTGTAAAGGCTTGCGTGAGTTCCGACCGCTTGAGCGAAATTTTCGTCAAAGGTTACGGCGAAAATTTTGTTGTAAAAGACGATAAATGCGGCAATTACGGCAATCGAGAGAATTACGCACAGGTAAACTTCTGCTTTTGTAAGCGTCAAAATCGAAGTTGAACCAAAAAGCGTAGAACAGACGTCGCCAGCAAGATTTGCAGATGAACTAAAAACATTCATTAAAAGGTAGCCAAGAGCAAGAGATGAAACGCTTATGACGGCAATTGCGGCATCGCCCTGAATTTTTGTGTTTTTTCCGGTTCGCAGAAGAAGAATTGCGGCTATGACTGTAAATGGCAGGACAAGATACATATTGTTTGACAAATTAAGAACCGCTGCAATCGCCATGGCTCCAAACGCAACATGGCTCAATCCGTCGCCAATAAAACTGAACCGTTTTAAAACCAAAGTTACGCCGAGCAGACTTGAACAAAGCGAAATCAAAACACCGACGATAAACGCATACTGCACAAACGGAAAACTAAAATAATGGATTAAAGTGGACATAAAATTGTCTCCAAAATTAAAAAATCAATTTATAAAAATTAAAACTCCGTTTTTTACAAACCTTACAAAACTAGAAAATTTACAAAAGTTTTACTCCCATAATTCGCTTTATCTGTCCATTGCAATCCGGGCAGGTCGATTTATGCACAAATTCGGCCTTTGTTCCAAAAAAAATTTCTTTTCCAATGTGCAGAACGTGGGTTGCGAAGCGAAGCGAAGCGTCTATGTCGTGGCTTATCATAATGACCGTAATTCCGCTTTTATGCAGGTTTTCGATAAGATTGTACATTTCTTCCTGTGCTCCCGGGTCAAGCGCGCTTACAGGCTCGTCGAGCAAAAGCATTTTTTGAGTAGCGCACAATGCCCTGGCAAGAAGAACTCTCTGCTGCTGTCCGCCGGAAAGTTCACGGTAACACCGGCGCGCAAGATGAGCAACTCCCATTTTTTCCATATTTTTCATGGCGAGTTTTTTTTCTTCTTTTTTGTAAAAAGGACGGCAACCGCAACGGCTCTGACAGCCAGAAAGAACTATTTCCCAGACGCTGGCCGGAAAATCCCTCTGAACAAAAGTCTGCTGCGGTAAATATCCAATTTCGTCCGCCAAAAGTCCGTCTCCGGTTTCGATTGTTCCAGAAATCGGTTTTAAAAGTCCAAGGATTGCCTTCATCAAGGTCGATTTTCCGGAACCATTTTCGCCGACAATGCAAAGATAGTCGCCGGAATTTACCTTGAACGACAAATTTTTTATTATGATTTTTGATTCATAACCTAAAACAAGGTTTTTGCAAATTAACTGTGCCATAATTTTGGGCGTTTCCCTCCACTTCGCCTCGCTCCGTTTCGGGCCGCTATGTCCGCCCTTCGCCGCAAACGCGGCTCATTGCGCGGCTTATCGCCGCGCAACTTCGGGGCTACCAGCGCTAACGCATTCACTCCTTTCCCAAAAAATTTAATTTTTCGTAATTTTCCTTCATAACGTCGATATAATTTTTTCCGGCTTTTATCTGCTCAAAGGTCGTAGACTGCATTGAATCAATTACAAAAATTTCGCATTTTCCGTCAAAACCAGCATTTTTTATTACGGTTTTTGCAATTTTTTTGTCAGAATTTTCAGTCACAAAAACCCTCGCCTCTTCAAATTCCTGAACCTTTTTTGAAAGAAAGGCGACCGTTTCAAAACTTGCTTCCGTTTCTGCCGAACATCCGGAAAAAGCAGCAAAATATTTTGCTCCAAGCTCGTCTATCATGTAACGGAACGGAAAACGGTCACAAAAAATCAAAGGCTTTGAAGAAAAGTCATTTTTTTGAGAAAGTTCAGTCGCAATTTCCGAAAGAGAATCAAGTTTTTCAAGGTAATTCTGCAAATTTTTTGCATAAACAGAAGAATTTGCAAGATCCAAAACTTCAAGATATTCTGCAATTTTTGTAACAGCGGTTTTTGCATTTTTTACAGAAAGCCAGACATGCTCGTCATATTCAATTTCCTCTTCGTGCCCATCATTTTCTTCGTGGCTTTGCATGCCTTCTACGGTTTCTTCTTCCTTAATATTTTGCGCAAGAATTTCCATTAAATTTACGGTAAATTGATTTTTGTTGTTTGAATTTTTTATAACCTGCGAAACCCAAAAATCGCTTTCGCCGCCAACATAGATAAAAAGGTCTGAACTTGCAATTTTTACAATGTCGGCCGTGCTCGGCTGGTAAGAATGCAAATCTGTTCCGTTTTTAACAAGAAGCTCAAGCTCAAAACTGTCGCTGCCTTCAATCAAATTTTTAACCCAATCGTATTCTGGAAAAATCGTTGCAACAACCTTTATTTTTTGTTTTTCTGTTTCAGATGCGTTTTTCAAATTTTGATTTTTTTTGCAGCCTGCAAAACTCAGAGCAAGAACTGCCGCAAAAAAAACTGTGACAAATTTATTCATTTTCATTTTTTTCTCCACAACTTTTACAAATTCCAACCAAGGTGCTTTCGCCACGACTCACTTCAAATCCTGTGTTTTTTTCAAGAGCAGTAACAAGATTTTCCGCAGCCACTTCATCGAGATGAAAAATTTTTCCGCATTTTTGGCACGAAAGGTGAATATGTGTCCGGCAGGAATTGCAATCAAAAAACTGATAGAAAGATTCTCTTGAACCTGGTTTTGAACATCTTTTGATTTTTCCTTCAGATTCCAGCTCCGCCAAATTTCTGTAAATGGCGCTTTTGCTGATTTCTTTTCCGCTCAAGGCAAGTTCAACCTGTTTTGCAGAAAACATCTTGTCGGGATTTTCGCTCAAAAACGAAAGAAGAGAATTTCGCTGTTCAGTAGAATAATTGATTTTAGACATATTTCAATTTGCGAATTAGTCGCAAATTGATTTAAGCATAATGCAAAATTTTATTCAAGATTTTTCAAAAATTTATGCCAATTATTTATCAAAAAAAAGAATATAAATTGTGAGAAAATTAAAATTTTAAAACCTGAACTGTAATTAAATCCGCACCTGAGCCGTGTAGAGATTAAAATATTCGCCTTTTTTGCTCAAAAGTTGTTCGTGTGTTCCACTTTCTACAATTTTGTGGTTTTCCAAAACGGCAATTTTGTCCGCATTTTTGATTGTACTCAGGCGGTGCGCAATCACAAAAGCAGTGCGTCCGCTGCACAACCTGTCAAAAGCGCTCTGGATTTTTTGCTCGGTAATGCTGTCGAGGGCGCTTGTTGCTTCGTCCAAAACCAAAACAGGAGGATTTTTTAAGAAAACGCGCGCAATGCTTATCCGCTGTTTTTGTCCGCCGGAAAGTTTAATTCCACGTTCACCGATTACGCTGTCAAAACCGTTCTGCATATTCATTATGTCATCGTAAATTTCCGCTTCTTTTGCGGCTTCGATAATCTCTGCCTCAGTCGCATCCGGCCGTCCATAAGCAATATTTTCTCTTATTGTTCCAGCAAACATAAAAACATCCTGCTGAACAAAACCAATTTGCGAACGAAGAGACTTTAACTTGTAATCACGAATATCAATTCCGTTTATTTTTATTGAACCGTCCTTAACTTCATAAAAACGCGCAAGAAGGTTGCAGAGAGTAGTTTTTCCGCCGCCACTCGGGCCGACAAAAGCGACAGTCTGGCCTTTTTTTACTTCGAGAGAAATGTTTTTTAAGACAGGAAAATTTTCAGAATAGTCAAAACTTACGTTTTCAAAATCTACACTTTCAATTTTTTCGGAAAGTTCCACTGCGTCAGGTTTTTCCGGCATTTCCTCGTGAGTCTGCATCATTTCCGAAAAGCGCATAAATCCTGCCATTCCAGTGCTAAACTGCTCAACAAAATTTGCAAGACGACGGATTGGCTGCAAAAAAGCGGCAACAAACATATTTGCGGCAACCAAATCTCCGAGAGTCATTTCTCCTTTCATTATATAAAATCCGCCGACAGCCAGAATAATTACGCTCAAAATGTGGGTAACAAATTCCATTTTTGAGTGCATTCCTGCCATTGCCTTGTAATAAAGGCGTTTTGCATCAAAAAAATTCTGATTGCTTTTTTCAAATTTTGAAAATTCGTAATCTTCATTTGTAAAAATTTTTGTAGTTCTTGCACCGCTGATTGAACTTTCGACCGCCGAGTTGATTTCCGCAGTTTTTCCTTTTACAAGGCTCGAAGAACCCATCAGACTTTTTCGGCTCGAATAAACCGCAAAAATA